>Ga0209342_10000671_pt1 | contig 39783 bp, 41 predicted proteins | sample RifCSP16_2_FD_184023 | JGI IMG/M metagenome (GOLD analysis project Ga0209342, IMG submission 184023) | Soil microbial communities from Rifle, Colorado - Rifle CSP2_sed 16_2 (SPAdes) (version 2) | ecosystem: Environmental > Terrestrial > Deep subsurface > Rock core/Sediment | place: Rifle...
CAGACACTTGAAAGACAAACGGGGCAAATAGGGGCGAATAGTCCTAACGGGAGGCAAAGACCTTCGATCCGAGCACGGTCACCGTGGATCGAAGCGAGCCAGTGGTGAGACCGGCCCTCCCCGCATACAGGGAGGCGAGGACAAATGAAGGGGCTGGCGGTCAGACGGCTGGCGGGTTTGGTGACATTGGCACTCGGGGCAACCATGGTGCTGGTGGTGGGGGTTCTCCCCGCGGCGGCAAACCACGACGTAGTGATAACCCAATACGAGGGCAATCCAACCTGTGGTGATTTCGACCCAAACTGGACCGAGTGGAAGCTCGAGCCGGTTGCATCAGGTGACTATGAGGTTGCTCCGGGTCAATTCATCGAAGTGGCTGTGTCGGATGGTCCCGACGGGCAGGTGTTCGACTGGGCCTCCAACTTCACGATCAACGCAGTGTTCGTCAAGGGTGGTCCCATGGGATTGCTCTACACGTACCCCGGCGGGGCAACGGAGGGGACTGGCCTCCACGCCCCGATCAACGACAGCAACGAGAAGTTCTACGGGTTGAGCCATATTTCGTTCTGCTGGCAGAAGCCCACCACAACAACCAGGCCGGATTCGTCCACGACGTCCACGACGACTTCGACCACCAGGCCGGATTCGTCCACGACGACGGTTCCTTCGTCTACGTCTTCGTCTTCCACGACTACGTCGACCACGACTACGTCTACTACAACGACGGTTCCCTCGTCATCCACGACCACGTCGACAACCACGACCACGCAACCTCCGACGACCCAGCCTCCGACCACAACCGGCTCGATTCCCTTCGACTCGGTGCCGACCACGCTGGCGGCTGAGGTCCTCGGGTTGCAGGTGTCCTCGACGGCGGCCGCAACGGCTCAGACCCTGCCGTTCACTGGGCAATCTTCCGGCTACCTGGCCGGTTTGGGTGTTGCCCTGGTTGGCATGGGCGGTGTCTTGATGGCCGGTGCCCGCCGCAAGGAGGAGGGCTCCGAAGTCGTGCTAGCAGGTTGGTCGTCCCGAATCTGACCGCGGCTAATCACCAATCCAGCGCAGAGGGCCCCGGTAGTCTCCGGGGCCCTCACGCGTTGCAGTTGCCCGACAGCCATTCATCTTGGACCATCTTGGACTACCAGCAAGCCACCGAATACCTCGATTCCCATGTCGGCTTGGGAGTTCATCCAGGATTGGAGCGAATATCGGCTCTTCTCGAGCTGATGGGGCACCCTGAACGCAACCATCCGTTCATCCACATCACCGGGTCGAACGGCAAGACCTCCACGGCCCGCTTCGTCACCGCGCTGACGGTCGCCCACGGCTACTCGACGGGCACCTTCATCTCTCCCCACCTCGAGCGGGTCGAGGAGAGAATCTCGATGAATGGCGTCCCGACCACCGAGGAACAGTTCGCTCAGGCGGTTACCGACCTGGCGGCATTTGTGGAGGTCTTCGCCAAGAAAGGGGAGCGGCCGACGTTCTTCGAGCTGACCGCGGCCCTGGCCTTCTCGTGGTTCGCCGCCGAGGGCACCGACCTCGCGGCCATCGAGGTTGGCCTCGGTGGCCGGCTGGACGCCACCAACGCCGCCGACGGAGCGGTAGCCGTACTCACGTCGGTGTCGATCGAGCACACCGAGTACTTGGGCCCGACGCTTGCTGGTATCGCTACCGAGAAGCTGGCCATCGCCAAACCGGATTCGGTTCTGGTGACCGGCGCCATCCCGGCCGAATTGGTACCACTCGCAGAACAGGCGGCCGCCCGGGTCGGGATCCCCCACCGGCATCTCGGTCGGGAATTCCGACCGGTGGAGGTTGAGCAGGCGGTGGGTGGATGGCTGTTCGAAGGCGCCGGGGTCTTGGCCAGCTATCCGGACTTGCATCTCCCGGTGCTCGGCCGCCACCAGGTCGACAACTTCATGGTGGCGATCGCCGGTGTCGAAAGCCTCTTCGGCCGGGCGCTCGACCAAGAAGCGGTGAAACGTGCGGCGGCCTCGGCCACCTCCCCGGGGAGGATGGAGCTGATTGCCCACTCACCGCGCGTCCTTCTGGACGGAGCCCACAACCCTGAGGGTTTTTCGGTACTTGCGGAGAGCTTGGCGATCGAGTTCCCCACAGCTAAGTGGGTTCTCGTTCTGGGGGTGATGGGAGAAAAGGCCATCGATCAGATGATCCCCCCCCTTGCCGGCCGCCTCGTGCGGATCGTCGCGACCTCCGTGCACACTCCTCGGGCCTGGGCTCCGGAAGCGTTGGCCGAACGAGTCCGGCAGATCACCGACGTGCCTGTGACGGCAGCCGGCGACGTGCAAGAGGCGTTGGCGGAGGCGCGGGATGCCGCCGGCACCGAGCACGGTGTGCTGGTGGCCGGCTCCCTCTACCTCGTCGGGGCGGCGCGGGCCACGCTGGCCGGGCGTTCCCAACCGCAGCGGGGGGAACGCTCCTGACCGCTAACGTCGCCGCCCATGGCTGTTGAATCGACCTTCATCATGGTGAAGCCGGATGGGGTCGTCCGCGGGTTGGTGGGTGAGGTGATTGGCCGATTGGAACGAAAAGGCCTACAGCTCGAAGCCATCCGCATGCTCCGCGTTGGCGTTGACCTGGCGACCAGCCACTACGCCGAACATGTCGACAAACCGTTCTTCGGTGAGCTACTGGGCTTTATCACCAATGGTTCAGTGGTGGCTATGCGCTGGTCGGGCGAGTCGGCGGTAGAAGTGGCGAGAACGCTGGTGGGGGCAACAGATCCGAAGAAGGCGGCGCCGGGGACCATCCGGGGGGACCTGGCCCTGACTATCACTCACAACCTCGTGCACGGGTCCGATGCCCCCGAGAGCGCCGCCCGTGAGCTTTCCCTCTGGTTTCCGTCCTAGTGCACCGTCTGGTAAGTAATCGTGGGGTCTCGCCGATACCCTCACGCTATTCCCCAGACAGAGCCCTAGGGGGCTCACTTCCCTGCCTGGCGACCCCGGGTGGCGGAGCCTCACACCTTCGGTAGACTTCCCCGGCCTCCTCGGGAGTCTCCCCTTATGGCTGATTTCTTTTCTTTTGCCGGCCAGGACATGGCTATTGATCTCGGTACGGCCAACACCTTGGTGTTCGTGCGCGGCCAGGGCATCGTCCTCAACGAACCGTCGGTGGTGGCGATCAACTCCAATAACGGCCGGGCCTTAGCGGTGGGGATGGAGGCCAAGCGCATGATCGGCCGGACGCCGGCCAATATCCACGCCATTCGTCCGCTCCGCGACGGAGTGATCGCCGACTTCGATATCACCGAGAAGATGCTCCGGTACTTCATCCAAAAGGTGCACCGGCGACGTTGGGCCAGGCCGCGGATAGTCATTTGTGTGCCGTCGGGGATTACCCCCGTGGAGCGGCGGGCGGTCGAAGAGGCTGCCTATCACGCCGGTGCCCGGCGGGCGTACACCATCGAAGAGCCGATGGCGGCCGCCATAGGTTGTGGTCTACCCATCGCCGAGCCAACCGGCTCACTGGTCGTCGACATCGGGGGAGGAACCACCGAGGTAGCGGTGATCTCCCTTGGCGGAATCGTTGTGTCGAGGAGCATTCGGGTGGGAGGTGACGAGATGGACGAAGCGATCATTGAGTGGGTGAAGAAGGAGTACAACGTCCTGCTCGGTGAGCGCACCGCCGAACAGTTGAAGATGGCGATCGGCTCTGCCTGGCCGTATCCCGACGAACCCAAGTGCGAGGTACGTGGTCGGGATCTGGTCACTGGGTTGCCCAAGACCATCCTTCTCTCCAGCCCGGAGATCCGAGAAGCGATCGAGGAGCCCACCCAAGGAGTGGTGGATGCCGTCAAGTACACCCTCGACAAGACCCCACCGGAGCTGGCTGCCGACATCATGGAACGTGGCATCGTCCTCACCGGGGGAGGAGCGTTGCTGCAGGGCATCGACCACCGCCTGGCCAACGAAACGGGCATGCCGATTGTCACCGCACATCGCCCTCTCCAGTCGGTCGTTCTGGGGTCGGGCAAGTGCTTGGAAGATTTCGAGATGCTGAAGGGCGTGTTGGTGTCGTCGAGCAGGCCATGATCCGGCCGCCGGACGGTGTGCGCCCCGAACGCCTCGCTCCCACTCTCATCACCCTCATCGTCTTGTCTTTGTTGCTAATGACGCTCGACATCAGATCGTCGGGGGGGGGGCTCGTGGGCACCGTTCGGGGAGGGGTCCAAGAGTTGATCGGACCCGTACAACGGGTGCTGGACGCGGTGGTGACGCCCGTCGCCGATTTCGTGGAGGGTCTGGCCGGCGTCGCCGGCCTGCGCGATGAGAACGCTCGGCTCGTACAGCAGCTGGCCGTGGCCGAGGCGCAGGTTGCCTCGATCGAGGAACTGCAAGCCCGCCTGAAGGTGCTCGAAGAACTACACCAGCTCCAACTCAACACCGGGGAATTGCTGCGGACTCCGGCCAACGTCATCGGCCGGGTGGACGCCTTCGATCCCACCTTCCGCATCTCCAAGGGCGGCGACCAGGGGGTACTGGTCGGTCACCCCGTCATCGACACCCGCGGATATCTGGTTGGCAGGGTGTCGGCGGTGTCGGCCAACTATGCGATCGTTGTCCCGCTCAGCGCCTCCGATCAGGCTGTGACCGTGTCGGTGGGTGATCAGGTGGGCACCCTCGAGCACCAGTTGGCCTCGTCGCGCCTGCTGCTGCAGGTATTCGAGGCGACCGGACCAATGAAGGCGGGCACCGAGGTGGTCACATCTGCCCAAGCGGTGAATTTCCCCCCCGGGGTGCCGGTAGGGCGCATCGCCGAAGACGCCCGGCCCGACGGCAACGCCCTGGTCGTGCCCGTCGACCCGTACGTGAGCGTTGACTCGCTGCGGATAGTCGTAGTCCTCACCTGGCCGGCAGGCGACGTCTTGCCCGCCCCCGAGGGCCCGTGAGCTCCAAGCGAAAGGTGCTGGCGGCCCTCATCCTCGTGCTCGTTGCCGTCATCGTCCAGACCGGGGTGCTGGCCCGTTTTCGGATCTTCGGAGTGGCGCCCGACCTGGTGCTCCTGGCTGTGATCCTCCTCGCCCACACCGTCCAACCCATGGCGGCGCTGCTCATCGGTTTCACTGGAGGCTTGGCCTTCGATCTAACCGGCAATACGGCGCTGGGCTTGCGGGCGCTGGTCTGTACCGTGGTGGCCTACTTGGCGATTCGCACTCGGCCGCGAACAGAGGTGAGCTATCCGGCTCTGGGTGTGGCGGTGGTGGCCCTCAGCCTGGGCGGAGTGTTGTTGTTGCTTCTCGTGAGCACCCTTTTCGGCCAGTCAGCCCTCAGCGGGGGGGGGTTGTTTCGGCGTGTGTCGATGCTGCCCCTATACAACCTGGCTTTGGCGGCTGCGCTGTTCCCGTTTCTCGGCCGCTGGCTTCGGGAGGAGCCGCGCCATTGACGTTCTCACGACGGCTCACCATTCTGGCCGGACTGTTTTTGGCCATGTTCTCGGTGCTGGCCCTCCGCCTTTGGTTCGTGCAGGTCGCCGAGGGAGAGAAGAGCGACGAGCAGACTCGGAGCCAGACCGAGTTCCACTACGCCACCCCGGCGCCCAGGGGGGACATACTCGACCGGCGTGGGGTGGTGCTTGCCACCAACCGGTACGTCCCGGCGCTGCTCGTTGACCGGCGCCGCCTCTCTGTCGAACAGAGACCCGGTTTGGTGCAGGCCCTTTCCAGCCTGTTGGAGATACCACCGGAAGAGATCGACCGTCTCTACGAGGAGGCCGGCCCTAACGGGCGTTTCCGGGCGGCGGTGGTCGATACCGCCACCGCCTATCGGGTCAACGAGCAAGCGGACCTCTTTCCGGGTGTCAGCATCGAGCGGGTTCCCGAACGCTTGTATCTGGCCGGGTCGAACATGGCTCATGTGCTCGGACATCTCGGTCTTCCCGACCAAGAGGACCTGGCAACGGACCCGAGCCTCGAGCACAACACCCGGATCGGCAAACTCGGCGTCGAACGCAACTATGAGGAGTACCTGAGGGGAACGCCCGGCGAGTTGTCCTACATCCGCGACATCAACGGGACCCTGCGCGAGCGGCCCGAGGTGCTCCCCCAGCAGGGCAGCACCCTCTACCTGACGTTGGATCTCTCGCTCCAGAGAGTGGTGGAGGACGCCCTTGATCAGGCCATTTCCCTTTCCAACCAGTTGAAGGCCCAAGACCGCGCTGAAGGGCGGGAGGTGTTCCACGTCACCGAGCGTGCCGCCGCCGTTGTTCTCGACGTGACCACCGGGGCCGTCGCGGCACTCGCCTCCCGCCCGGCGTTCGAACCGGAGCTCTTCGTCGGTGGACTCGATCCAGCCACCTTTGCGGCATTGAACCGCGAAAAGGCCTTCCTCAATCTGGCGATCTCCGGCTTGTACCCCCCGGCTTCGACGTTCAAAGCCGTCACATACGTGGCGGCCGTGGAAGAAGACATCCCCTTGGCCAGTCCCAACTCCGACCCCGCCAGCAAGGTGGTCAACTGCAACGGGCTCATGCTGCTCCCCGGGTTCGATCCCGGCAGCCCCCAACGTTTCCGTGACTGGTACTACCCACAAAGCCTCGGCTGGTTGAACCTGCACGCAGCCTTCGAGAAGTCCTGCAACCTCTACTTCTATTCCATCGCCCTCGGAGTGTGGCAGAACCGCCAAAACGGCATAGACGAGAACATCATCCAGAGTTGGGCCCGCGATCTCGGCTTTGGGTCGTCATTGGGGATCGATTTGCCCGGCGAGCGGGACGGGATCGTCCCCGACCGTGCCCTCTTCGAGTCCTGGAAGGAGTACCAGGAGGCCCACCCCGATGAACCGAGGCTTCTCGACCCGGCTCGGCTCGAGCTGGACAGCCCCTGGCTGGGAGGAGACCTCATGAACCTCGCGATCGGGCAAGGTAGTTTCACGAGCACACCGCTCCAACTGGCAGCCGCCTACGCCGCCATCGCCAACGGCGGGACGGTATGGCGTCCCTATGTGGTCGACCGCGTCGTCGATCGTGAGGGGCAGGTGGCGATGCAGACCCAGCCGGCGCAGGTCAAGTCCAGGCTGCTCGACCCGACGACCGTCGACTCGATCCTCACTGACTTGGGTCGGGTGGTCCGCACCGGTACGGCCGCCGCCGCCTTCTCCGACTTCGGTCGCGGACTCGGCAACGTGGGCGGGAAGACCGGCACCGCTCAGCCGGGCGGCGAGAATGACAACCACGCTCTGTTCGCCGGGGTCCTGCCTCTCGACGACCCGAAGTTTGTCGTTGTCGTGCTGGTGGAGGAGGGTGGGAGCGGAGGCCGGGTGGCGGCGCCTGCTGCCCGTCACATCATGCAATATCTGATGGGGGTCACCCCCACCCCGGTGCTCGCCGGCGAGGAGACCGACTGATGGCGGTGCTCGCCCAACCCGACGCCCCTGCCGCGGTCGCCGATCGGCGCCGCAATCGTCCCGATTGGATTCTGGCGTCGGCGCTGCTGGCGTTGTCTGGGTTGGGGATGTTGATGATCTTCTCAGCCACGCGGGTGAGCCTGGAACGAGCCGAGATCCCGGCCTCGTTCTCCATGGAGCGCCAGCTCATCTTCGTGGCCACGGGCCTACTGGTCTTCTCCTTCATCTCGCTCGTCGACTACCGAGAGTTCCGTAACCTGGCTGCGCTGATCTATCTGGGGGCGATCGTCGCTCTCGGTGTGGTCTTCCTGTTCGCACCCGTCAACGGAGCCCAACGGTGGATTCCCGTCAGCTTCTTCAAGCTCCAGCCCTCTGAGTTCGCCAAACTTGCGACGGTGGTGATGGTGGCCGGGGTGCTGGCTCCGACGCGGACGGAAGGAGTTTCCTGGGCACGCCTGGCCCGGGTGGTAGCGCTGGTCGGTATTCCGGCGGTGCTCGTATATCTGGAACCCGATCTCGGTACGACCGCCGTCCTCGTCTTCATCGCCGCCGTCATGGTGTTCTCTGCGGGAGCCCGGTTCCGTCAGCTCGCATTGCTGGTGGCGGCGGGGGGGGGGATGTTGTTTCTCGCGCGCCGACTCGGACTTTTGGACGTTTATCAGCTCGACCGCATCAACACGCTCCTCAATCCCGAAGCTGTGGATCCACTCGACGAAGGGTTCACGATCATCCAATCGAAGCTGGCGATCGGCTCCGGCCAGCTGTTCGGCAAGGGCCTCTTCAACGGCACCCAGACCAACTACGGGTACGTACCCGAGCAAGAGACCGACTTCATCTTCACTGCGGTGGGGGAGCAGCTGGGCTTCATCGGCGGGGTGCTGGTGCTGGCGGCGTTCCTGGTAATCGCCTGGCGGCTGGTGGTAATCGCCCGTGCCTCCCGCGACCGTTTCGGAGCGCTGCTGGCCATGGGGGTGGCGGCCTGGGTGGTTTTCCACGTTTTCGTGAACGTGGGCATGACCATCGGAATCATGCCGGTGACCGGCATTCCGCTGCCGTTCCTGAGCTTGGGGGGATCGAGTTACCTGGCGATCTCGGCCGGCCTGGGGGTGGCGAATTCCGTCTGGTTACGCCGTTCTCCGGTTCCCGGCGAGACCTACATCATCTGAGCCACCTGCGAGTTCCCGATACTCGTGGTCCGGGCGTGCCTGGCGCCGCCGCCACTAGGCTCGCGCCCCGTGTTTAGACGTGCCCAGACCGGATGGATCGAAGTCATTTGCGGGCCGATGTTCTCGGGGAAGAGCGAGGAACTGATCCGACGGGTCACCAGATCCCAGATAGCCCGTATCCCCACCCAGACGTTCAAGCCCGTCCTTGACGTTCGCTTCTCGGTCGCCGAGGTGGTCTCCCACTCGAGCCTGTCGGTAAGCGCGTTTCCGGTGGCCAACTCGGCCGAGCTTCTCAAGGCGGTCGACGACGCCACCGAGGTAATCGGTATCGACGAGGGCCAATTCTTCGACACGGGCCTGGTGGAGGTGGCCGAACAACTGGCTGCGGCCGGCAAGCAGGTCATCATCGCCGGGCTCGATCTCGACTACTTGAGGCGGCCCTTCGAACCGATCCCCACCCTCTGCGGCCTGGCCGAATACGTCACGAAGATGCTGGCCGTCTGCCACCGTTGCGGCGGTCCGGGGGTCTTTACCCAGCGAACCATCAAGTCCAGCGATCGGGTGGTGCTGGGGGCCCTGGGTGCCTACGAGGCCCGCTGTCGGGCGTGTTACGACCCTACCGAACCAGAACAGCCCAGTCTTGGATTGGAGTGAGGAGACAACCACAGATCCGCTGCTAGCCTGGGGGTCTGTTCGCCCCCCAACGGGGGCATTCCATGATGCAGCGTACGGCTCTACCGCGCCCAGCGGTTTCTCAACATCACAGTGGTCGCCTCATGCCTTTCGATAGGACAGGTCGGCCGGCCACTGACATGAGACTCTCTCGGCTCTCACGGCCAGCGTCGTCACACAGCTTCGGGCAGATCGGCTCATCGCCGTCTGCTGTAACCGTCCAGTCAGGAACTTGGGCGGGGGCCAGGAATCCCTCGCCTCGCAAAGGAGTAGTCGATGCCCTTCTTCCGCCGCCGCGAAGCGGAGGTCGTCAAGAAAGGCGTGGCCGGCCAGCCGGTCGAGGAACGGAAAGTATTCCGTGTCGGCCGTCAGAAGGTGGAAGTCCGCCGGGTTCGTGAAACCCCAGCGCCCGCCCAGCCCGCCAAGCCCACCAAAATCACAACCAAGACCGAACCGAGAGCGCCCCGCAAGGAACGGCGCGACCGCGGCCGTCAGCATCCGAGCCGCCCTCCAACCCGCACCCGCCGGCCCTTCGAGGAGGAAGAAGAGCTCATCATCCCGGTGGAGTCGGGACGCAAGCAGATGCTGGTCCGAGTCCTTCCCCATCAAACCCAAATGGTGGTGCTGGAGGGCCCGGTACTCGTGGAGCATTACGTCGCCAATGAGGACCGGCACACCCTGGTTGGCAACATCTACCTGGGCAAGGTCCGCAATGTGCTGCCAGGTATGGAAGCGGCGTTCCTTGACTTCGGGGAACCGAAGAACGGCGTCATATACACATCCGACATCTCTTACGACCGGACTCGTTGGAAACGCCCACCCCGGATCGAAGAGGTCCTCAAGGAGGGCGACGAGGTCTTGGTGCAGGTCGTCAAGGACGCCATGGGAGCCAAGGGGGCCCGCCTCACCGGGCTGCCGTCGCTACCCGGCCGATATCTCGTCCTCGTTCCCAACGACGACGGCCAGGGCATCAGCCGCCGTCTGCCCGACGCCGACCGAACCCGCCTCCGCGACGTAATCGCCAAGGTCAAACCGGAAGGCTTCGGGGTCATCGTCCGCACCGCCGCCCGTTACGCCACGGCGGAGGACGTCGCCGCCGATATCTCCCGCCTTCAACGTACCTGGATTGCCATCCAAGAGAAGGAGGTGGGGGGGGGAGCGCCCCGCATCGTCTACCAGGAGCCCGACCTCCTCATCAGGGTGATCCGGGAACACTTCACGGCTGACTTCCGGCGGCTGCTCATCGACGACGTAACCGGCCATCATCAGGTTCTCGACTACCTGCGGTCGACCACTCCCGACCTCGTGTCCAAGGTCCAGCTCTACCAGGACGAGATGGGTCTCTTCGAGCGCTACCACGTCCAGGACCAGCTTCGTAGGGCCCTGGAACGCAAGGTATGGCTGCCCTCGGGGGGGTATTTGGTGATCGACCGAACCGAAGCTCTCACCGTCATCGACGTGAACACCGGCAAGTTCGTCGGCCAATCGAGCCTCGAGGACACGGTACTGCAGAACAACCTGGAGGCGGCCGAAGAAATCGGCCGGCAGCTTCGGCTCCGCGACATCGGCGGCATCATCGTCATCGACTTCATCGACATGGAGGAGGAGAAGAACCAGGAGGCGGTGCTTCGCCGGCTGCGGGAAACCCTCGCCAGGGACAAGACCCGCACCCAGGTGTTTGACGTATCCAACTTGGGTCTGGTCGAGATGACCAGGAAGAACGCCAGCGCCGGTTTGCTGGAGAGTTTTTCGGAACCGTGCCCGCATTGCGGGGGTCGGGGCGTCCTGCTGCACGACGAAGCAGCCGTCCAAGGCATTCCGTTGCGGGCGGGGATCGGCGCCGAAGGCGAGGCCGACTAGTCACTGCCCCTGGGCTCGTCTAGTATCAGCGGGCTTCCCATTACCTCTTCGAGGGCGCCCATGTACGCAATAATCCGCGCCGGCGGAAAACAAGCCAAAGTCAAAGCAGGCGACGTCATCGACGTCGAACGTATGAAGGGTGCCGGTGAAACCGTCCAATTCACCCCATTGTTGGTTGTCGGCGACGACGGCCACACCTGGAGCGATCGCCAAACGCTGGCGGGGGCCAAGGTCCACGCCACGGTTATCGGGGAGAGCAGCGGCGACAAGATCGACATCTTCAAATACAAGAACAAGACCGGTTACCGTCGCTCGGCGGGGCATCGCCAGAAGTACACCCGGGTGCAGGTGACCTCCATCGATCTGCCCGGCCAGCCGGCCTCCAAGGAGAATTGACATGTCGAAGACCAAAGCAGGCGGCTCCACGAAGAATGGCCGCGATTCCCATTCAAAGCGCCTCGGTTCCAAGGTCTTCGATGGCCAGGTGGTGACAAGCGGTTCGGTGCTGGTCCGCCAGCGTGGCACCCACATCCACCCCGGCGTCAACGTCGGCCGGGGAAGCGACGACACACTCTTCGCGTTGGCGCCGGGGACCGTGAAGTACGGCACGAAGAACAACCGTCACCAAGTCAGCGTCCTAGTCGACTAGGCACCGACTTCTCACCGAGGAGCCGCCGACGTCGAGTCGGCCACCCGGGCGAGGAAGATCCCATGTTCGTCGACCGTGTCCGGGTTCATCTCTCCGCCGGTAACGGTGGTGCGGGTGTGGTCAGCTTCGAACGGATGAAGGGGAAACCTCACGGCCGGCCCAGCGGCGGTTCCGGCGGCGCCGGAGGGGACATCATCTTGGAGGCGGGGTCGAGCATCACCACCTTGCTCACCTACAAACGCCACCCCCATCATCGCGCCCAGGACGGCACCCATGGGGAAGGCGAAAATCGCCAAGGCCGTCATGGCCTAGACCTCGCCCTGCCGGTCCCGCTCGGAACGGTCGTCTACGACGACGAGGGAGTGCTCATCGCCGACCTGGTGGCCGAGGGCGACCGGGCGGTGGCGCTGCGGGGTGGCCGGGGGGGGCGGGGGAATGCTGCCCTGGTGGCCCCCCGTCGACGCTCGCCGACCATCTGTGAACAGGGCGAATACGGCCGGCAAGCATGGTTCACGCTGGAGTTGAAGCTCATCACCGACGCCGCCCTGGTCGGGTTTCCGAACGCCGGGAAGAGCACGTTCATCTCGGCGGTGTCGGCGGCGAAGCCGAAGATCGCCGACTACCCGTTCACCACACTCCAACCGCACCTCGGGGTGGTCTCCATCGACGACCGCGAGTTCGTCCTGTGCGACGTGCCCGGACTCATCGAAGGGGCCGCAGAGGGGAAAGGCCTCGGCCTCCAGTTCCTCCGTCACATCGAACGGGCCCGCGTCCTCGTTTTCATTCTGGATCCGTCGCCCCTTCAGACGGTGCCGGTGGGCGAGCAGCTGCAGGTCCTCGAAAACGAGTTGCGCCAGTACTCGCCTGCCCTACTGAGAAGGCCCCGGCTGATCGTGGTCGCCAAGGCCGACCTTCCCGAGGCCGCCTCGGCGGCGGCCGCCATCGAGGGTGCTTCGTTGGTCTCGGCGGTGACCGGCCTCGGGCTACCGGCGGTGTTGCATCGGATTGCCGACCTCGTCGAGGCGGCCGGCCGGGAAGCTCCTGAGAGAGAGGGATTCCTTTTGCACCGTCCGGTCGAGGTGGCGTTCCGGGTCCGCCGGGAGGGTTCCACCTGGGTAGTGGAGGGAACTGCAGCTCGCCGGGCCGTCGCCTTCGCCGATCTCACCATCCCCGAGGCCGCCGACATGGCGGCCAGCCGGCTGGCCAGACTGGGCGTGGACCGGGCCCTCGCCCAAGCCGGGGCGCAGATCGGAGATGAGGTGCGGATCGGCGACCTCACCTTCGAGTTCCGAGCCACCGAGGAACCGTGACAGGTCCGCGCGCCGTTCCCCCCGGAGGCCGGGTGGTGGTGAAGGTCGGCTCGTCGAGCCTGGCTGCTCCGGGGGGGGGTCTGCTGATCGACGCCCTGGCGGGGATCGTCGACCAGGTGGCCAAGTCGTGGAAGCGAGGTCATCCCACCGTACTCGTCACCTCGGGCGCGGTGGCCGCTGGTCTTCCGGCGTTGGGGCTCTCCCGGCGACCCGCCGATATCGCCGGCTTGCAGGTGGCGGCCGCCGTGGGTCAGAGCCGGTTGATGGGCTCCTACACCCAGGAGTTCGCCCGCCATGAGATGGTGTGCGGGCAGGTTCTGGTGGACAAAGACGTGCTCTCCGACCGTCAGCAGTATCTGCATGCCCGCCAGGCGCTCCTGGCGATGCTCGCTGCCGGTGTGGTGCCCGTTGTCAACGAGAACGACACCGTGGTCGTCGACGAGCTTCGTCTCGGCGACAACGACCGGCTCGCTGCCATCGTCTGTAATTTGGTGAGCGCCGACATCCTCGTCTTGCTCACCGATACCGACGGCATCTTCGACGACGATCCGGCTCTCCTTGGCTCACAACTCTTGGCGGCGGTGCGGCACACCGATGAAATCCTCGACCGCCTGCAGGGCCGAGGTGAATTGGGTTCGGGGGGGGTGGCCACCAAGGTGGCCGCCGCCCGCATCGCCGCCTGGTCGGGGATCCCCACTGTGGTGGCGAATGCTGCCGACCCGGGAACACTTGAAGCTGTCACGTCCGGTCAGAAGGTGGGAACGTGGGTGGAGGGGGAGGCGACTCGCCTGCCGGCCCGCAAGTCATGGATCGCCTTCGGCCAGCCGGCCGCCGGCCGGGTGGTCATCGACGCCGGGGCGGTGGCCGCCCTGGCCGGGCGGGGTGGCTCCCTCCTGACCGTGGGGGTCCGGTCGGTCGAGGGCGACTTCGAATCCGGCGACGCCGTCGAAATCCTCGGGCCCGACGGTGGCTTGGTCGCCAAGGGGGTCACCCGCTGGTCCTCCGCCGAGTTGGCCGCCGCGGCCGGCACCAAATCCTCTCGCGAAGTCGTCCACCGCGACGACCTCGTCGTCCTAACCCGGGGCTGATACTGCGAACCGGCGGTCGTACGCGCCGAGGGGTGACGCGGATCGTCGAAAGTTCGGGTCGCGTCACCAACTTTCGACAATCCGGCCCGAGGGGTGACGCGTACGACCGGCGGTTCCAGGGTTCAGGGTCCGGTGCCACTCGGAGGGGACCGAGGCCAATTGGAGGCTGACGGCCTCTTAGAATCTCGCCAATGATCGACATCCTTGGCCGTCGAGCTCGGGACGCCGCTCGGCTAATGGCGACGGCCGGCACCGCGGCGAAGAACGCCGCCCTCTTGGAAGCGGCCAGCCGGCTCACCGCCAGCAGCGAGAACCTGATCGACGTCAATGCCGCCGATATGGACCAGGCTCGACAAGAAGGCATAACGGGGCCGCTGCTCGATCGCCTGGAGCTCACCCCCGAGCGCATCGATGGGATGGCGGCCGGTCTGACCAAGGTGGCGGCGCTGGCCGACCCGATCGGCGAGGTGACCGAGGGTTGGACCTTCCCCAACGGCATCAAGGCCAGCCGGGTGCGGGTTCCATTGGGAGTAGTGGCGGTCATCTACGAGGCCCGCCCCAACGTCACCGCCGACGCTGCTGCTCTCTGCCTGAAGTCGGGCAACGCCAGTCTCCTGCGCGGCTCCTCTTATGCCCTCCGATCCAACCTGGCCATTGGGGCCATTCTCCGCGACGGCCTGGAGGCCGCCGGGCTGCCCGCCGACGGCGTTCAGGTCCTCGAGGACACCAGCCGGGAAGGGGCCCGGGCGCTGATGCGGGCCAAGGCCTGGGTCGATCTGCTCGTCCCCCGTGGTGGTCCGAACCTCCTCGCCGCCATAGAGGCCGACGCCACCGTCCCCGTGGTGATCGACGGCGCCGGCAATTGCCACGTCTACGTCGATGCCACGGCCGACCTGGAGATGGCCGCCGCCATCGTGGTCAACGCCAAGACCAGCCGGCCAGGGGTCTGCAACGCCGCCGAGAAGGTCATCGTCCACCGCGAGGTCGCCGACGAGTTCGTTCCCAAGGTTGCCAAGCTGCTGGCCGATGCCGGCGTCGAGTTGCGGGGCGACGCGGCTTCCCAACAGTTGGCGAGCGTCATCAAACCCGCTGATGAGGACGACTGGCCGACCGAATACCTGGACCTGATCATGGCCATCCGGGTGGTGCCCAACCTCGAGGAAGCGATCGCGCATATCAACCGGTACGGGACCGGACACACCGAAGCCATCGTCACCTCCGACCTCAACGCCGCCGACCGGTTCGTCGCCCGGACCGACTCGGCGGTGGTGATGGTCAACGCCAGCACCCGTTTCACGGATGGGGAGGAGTTCGGCTTCGGGGGCGAGATCGGCATTTCCACCCAGAAGCTGCACGTGCGCGGTCCCATGGGCCTTCGGGCGCTTACTTCCGAGCGCTACGTATTGCGCGGCGACGGCCAGATCCGATGAGCCTCCTGCCCGAAGACCCCGCCGAGGTTGGTCGTCGCCTTGGGGAGGCCGGTTACCTGGCCGATCAACGGATCGCCCAGGTGGTCTTTCTCGCCGACCGATTGAACAAGCCGATCCTCGTCGAAGGCCCGGCCGGGGTGGGGAAGACCGAACTGGCCAAGGCGCTGGCGACCATCAGCGGTCGCCGCCTCATTCGGCTTCAGTGCTACGAGGGCCTCGACGAGTCGAAGGCTCTGTACGAATGGAACTACAAGAAGCAGCTCCTCCGCATCCAAGCCGATGCTGACCACGACTGGGCCCAGCTCGAACACGACATCTTCTCGGAGGAGTTCCTTCTCGCCCGTCCCCTGTTGGAGGCGATCCAGGCGCGAGAGCCGGTGGTGTTGCTGATTGACGAGGTCGACCGGGTCGAGGTCGAGACCGAGGCGCTGCTGCTGGAGATCCTGTCCGACTTCCAAGTGTCGATACCGGAATTGGGCACCATCCGCGCCCACACCCAACCGTTGGTCGTGCTCACCTCCAACAACACCCGTGAGTTGTCCGAGGCGCTGAAACGGCGATGCCTATTCCTGCATATCGGGTATCCGGACCCGACTCGCGAGCAGGCGATCCTGCTGGCTCGAGTAGAGGGGATCGGCGAGCACCTGGCCGCTCAGGTGGCAAGAGTGGTCCGGTCGCTGCGGGACCTCGAACTGAAGAAGGCGCCGTCGGTGTCAGAATCGATCGACTGGGCCCGCACCCTGATCGCCCTCGGATACACAGACGTCGACGACCCCATTCTTGCTGACACGTTGCACGTGCTTCTCAAATACCAGGCCGACATCGAGAAGGCGCAAAAACAGCTCACTGTCAGCGGCCAGCGGTGAACCAGGTCGTCGACGAGCGCCCCATCGACCTGCTACCTACCCTTCTCTCCTTCGTCCACGAGTTGCGGGCCGTCGGCATCCCGGTGTCGATGGTGGAGGCGATCGACGCGATGTCCGCACTCCGCCACACCGACCTGGCCGACCGGCCCGGTTTCAAGCAGGCCCTAGCCGCCACTTTGGTGAAGAACGCCCGCCATCAAGGAGCCTTCGACGTTACCTTCGAGGTGTTCTTCGCACTTCATCGACCTCCCCCCGGGGCTCCGACGGCCGAGGCCAGCAGGGAGGCGTCACCGCCCGGTCGGGGGGGGGACCGGTCGGGCATGGCCGACCTGCTCGAGGCGCTCTTGGCGGCCTTACTCCAAGGCGACCAGGAAGGTTTGGCCGCGGCCGCTCGCCTGGCTGTCGAGCTGCTGGCCGGGATGGAACCCGGGCGCCCGGTGGGAGGCACCTATTACCTCTATCGGACGCTTCGGCAATTAGACCTCGAAGCCCTCGAGAATCGGCTGCTGGAAGCAACGTTGGGCGATAGCCCCGACTTGTCCGACCTCGAGCGACGTCTCACCGCCGAAGATGTCACTAGGCGCCTCGAGCAACTAAAGGAAGAACTGCGCGCCGAGATCCGCCGCCGCTTGGTGGCCGACCGGGGCCGGGAAGCGGTCGCCAGAACGCTGCGGAAACCCCTTCTCGAAGACGTCGATCTGATGCACGCCACCAGGGATGATCTGGCCGAGATCGAATCGGCTATCGAGCCGCTGACCCGCAAGCTCGCCGCCAGGCTCGCCCAACGACGCAAACGTCAGCGAGGTGGCCGGCTCGACTTCCGGAGGACGGTGCGGCGCTCTCTCGCTACTGGTGGTGTGCCACTCGAACCGGTCTTCCGGGCCCCCCGTCCCCACCGGCCCGAAATCTTCCTCCTCTGCGACATCTCCGGTTCGATGGCGACCTTCGCTCGTTTCACCCTCCAGTTCGTCTACGCCATGTCGGAGCAGTTCTCCAAGCTACGGGCGTTCGCTTTCATCGACTCGATCGATGAGATCACCGATTTCTTTGAACCCGGGATGGAGTTCGCCGCCGTCATGGCACGGGTCACCGCCGAGGCCGACGTCGCTTGGAGGGACGGCCACTCCGATTACGGCCATTCTTTGGAACAGTTCGTCGACCGGTATGGGTCGAGCCTGTCACCGCGAACCACCGTGATCATCACCGGTGACGCTCGCAACAATTACCGGCCTCCCCGAGCAGAGTTGCTCGCCGAGGTGGCCGCGGCCTCCCGGGCGTTCTACTGGCTCAACCCCGAACCGAAGCCGTACTGGGATACTGGGGATTCGGTGATGGGGGCTTACACCCGCCATTGCGATGGCGTGTTCGAGGTTCGCAACCTCCGTCAACTGGAGGCGTTCGTCGAGAAGGTGGCCTTGCCGCCCAAAGGCAGGACCCGGTCGGTCGCCTAGCCGAATTCGGTTTCCACTCAAGGGGCGTAGGAATCCACCGACATGCCGATGGCCCTCCATCCGTCCTGGGTCCAGTCGAAGAAGACATACCACGTGGTCCAGTCGAGCGAACCAGCGAGCGGGTCGTCGCCAGGGTCGTGGACGGCGACGAACGGGAACGGTTCGAGCAACGTGGGGATGTACGAAGGTGCTGCCTCCGGACCGGACACACCCTCGTTGACGCCGAATCGCACATCGGGATCCTGGTACGTGTCGACGAAGCTGGTTCCCACCTGCGCGGCCACCGTCGCCAGCGGCCACGGCGGCTCACCTGCCTCGCCGGACCACTCGTAGAGGTTTGTGTCCTCGAACGGGTTGGTGCCGGCGGGCCAATACCAAGGCCCCCCAAAGTGGAAGATCTCGAACCCGGCCTCGCTGGCGACGCTTGGCCAGGCTTCGGTCGCTCCTCCTGCCGCGTCGGCCAGCGAGTCGATTACCGCCATCACCTGTGCGTCCAAGGCGAAGGTGGGAACGGTGGTGGTGCTGTCCGGTTGGCCCCCGGTGCAGGCGCCTATAGCCAGGAAGCCCGCCAGGATCGCACGGTGCCGTCCCCTCATATGATCGCGGCGGCCACGCTCAACGTCAGGATTCCCGATTGGATAGCCCTGGCGCATCGGGCCCGATCGAGGTGGGCCGGCTCACTCCTTTACCCCTCGGTGATCGCCACCGAGCGGATCACGCAGTCGGAGGTGGGCTTGTCGGCCCGGTCGGTGGGGACGGCGGCGATGGCGTCAACGGCCTCCATGCCCGACGAAACGTGGCCGAAGATGGTGTACTGGCGGGGAAGCTTTGCGTCGGCGAGGCAGATGAAGAACTGGGACCCGTTCGTGTTGGGGCCGGCGTTAGCCATCGCCACAATTCCCCGGGCATAGGAGCCAGGTGCCTCCAATTCGTCGCGGAATCGGTAGCCCGGACCGCCCCGTCCGGTCCCGGTCGGGTCTCCGCCCTGGGCGACGAAACCCGGGATGACACGATGGAAGATGGCCCCGTCGTAGAAGCCTTCCCGAGCCAAGAACACATAGTTGTTCACGGCGATGGGGGAACGCTCGGCGTGAAGATTGATCGTGATCTCACCGTGGTTGGTATCCAGTTCCGCCGCATAGGACTTCGCCAGGTCGATGGTCAGATCGGGCGCTTTCGCCCATTGTTTCGCCACGGGAGCTCCTCCGATCGAATGAGTCCATCCAGGCTAGTTTCGCTGCCGAGGGCCACTTGGGAGCCAGCAAGGCCAGGAACGGAGCGTCATCCCGGCGGTCGAACCGGCAACCTTGTAGCCGCTCAACTTTGGCGCCCTCAACGCCGATAAGACCGCTGAGACGGCACCACCGTCACTGGGAGGCCCGGCGTCGCACCGGGCGGAAGATTTGAGAAACAGAGGAGATGCCCGTGGGTAGTCGAGTGTTGATAGTCGAGGACTCGGCAGTCATTCGCCGGTTGATCGAAGTGTGCCTGCGGCCGGCGAACCTCGAGGTCGTCATGCGTGAGGACGGGCCGACTGGACTTGCCGCTGCCACTTTGGAATCGCCCGACCTGTTGGTCTTGGACATCGGACTTCCCGAGATGGACGGGTGGGAGGTGCTCGATCGACTCCGCTCTGACCCTCGCACCAAGCGTCTGCCGGTTCTCGTCTTGACTGCCCACGCCGAAGAGGAATCCCGCCGGCGTGCCGATGAGGGGGGCGCCGACGCCTTCGTGACCAAACCGTTCCAACCGAACGACTTTCGCCAGGTTGTGCTGAACCTGCTCGCCCGGCCCCGGGTCCTCGCAGCCGAATCCGTCTAGCGGGGCGGCAGTAGCGAGCCCAATCGCTCGATCAGGTCGACGACGCGATTCGAGTAACCCCACTCGTTGTCGTACCAGGCGAGCACCTTCACGAGGTTCCCCCCCAACACCTGCGTGCCGCCGGCGTCGAAGATCGACGAGTGGGGGTTGCCAATGATGTCGGTGGACACCAAGGGATCATCGGAGTACTGAATGATTCCCTTCATCGCTCCCTCCGACGCCTTGCGGACGGCGGCGTTGATCTCCTCGATACTGACGGGCCGTTCGAGTTCGACCACCAGGTCGACGGTCGAGCCGTCCGGCACTGGCACCCGCATCGCCATTCCGTCGAGTTTTCCCTTCAGCTTGGGGAACACCTTCCCCACCGCCTTCGCCGCTCCGGTCGTGGTAGGGATGATGTTCTCGGTGGCGGCCCGCGACCGTCTTAGGTCTTTGTGAGGAACGTCGGCCAAGCGCTGGTCATTGGTGTAGGCATGGACGGTCGTCATCAACCCCCGTTTGATCCCGAAGTTCTCGTCGAGCACCTTGGCGAGGGGGGCAAGGCAGTTGGTGGTGCAGGAGGCGTTGGAGATGATGATGTCGTTCTGATCAAGCTCGGCATCGTTGACGCCCAGCACCACCGTCTGATCGATCTCATCGTCGGCGGGCACGGTGAGGATGACCTTGTGGGCCCCGGCATCGATGTGTTTCTGGAGTTTCTCGCGGCTGCGGAAGATACCGGTCGACTCCACCACCACATCCACCTCGAGGTCCCGCCACGGAAGCCTGGCCGGGTCTGTTTCCATCAGCATTCGTACGTGATGGCGTCCGACCGTCAGCACGCCGTCCTTTACTTCGACCGGCTGGTCGAAATGACCCATCACCGAGTCGTATTCGAGCAGATACGCCAAGATGTCATCATCGGCCAAGTCGTTGATGGCCACGACTTCGATGGGGGAATCGGGGCGTTCGGCGATGATACGGAAAACAGCCCGGCCGATTCGGCCGAACCCGTTGACGGCGACCCGGATGCTCATACCTTCGCTCCGGTCCGCTCGGCCATGCGTTCGAGGACCTCGACGATCCGGGCGGCGTAGCCCCACCCGTTGTTGAACCAGGTGATGGTCTTGGCGAGAGTGCCCTCCATGACGATGGTGGCGAGGCTATCGAAGACACCCGAATGGCTCGATCCGCGCACGTCCGAAGATACGATCGGATCGGTCGAGAATTCGAGTACCCCGAGATAACGACCGGCGGCGGCCGCCGCCACGGCGGCGTTGACAGCCTCCTTCGAGGTGGGCTCGCGGAGATCGGCGACCAGATCGACGGTCGAGCCGTCGGCCACCGGGACGTTGAGCGCGACGCCCTTCAGTTTGTCCACGAACTCGGGCAGCACCGCGGCGAGGATCTCGGCCGAGTTGGTCTCCGATGGAATGATGTTTTCTCCGGCGGCCCGGCTCGACCGGAATCCCTCCGAAGGGACGTCGGCGAGTCGCTGGGTGTTGGTCATGGCATGGACAGTGGTGAACATGGCCCTTTCGAGACCGAAGGCGGCGTCGAGAATGCGCAGCACCGGTGCCAGGGCGTTGGAGGTGTTGGACCCGAGCGCGACGATCTTGGTTTCGACAGTGAGAATCTCGTCGTTGACGCCACGCAGAAGGATTGGGATCTCGCCGAGCCGCTCTGGTGTTGAGGCCAGCACCACCGACCCCGCTCCCCGTTCGAGGTGTTTCTCGCACCAAGCTGCCGTGCGATACTTGCCGACGGCCGATACCACTAGGTCGGCTCCCACCGACGACCAGTCGAAGTCGCCAGGTTCCCGAGCGTTGGAGAAAGGGATCTTCCGATCCTCCATCAGGAGGTTCCCTCCGGAAAGGGACACCGGCGTGGCGAACCGGCCATAAATCGAGTCGTACTTGAGCAGGTAGGTGAGGCCTTCGGGTTCGGCGGTGTCGACAATCGCAGCCACCTCCAAGGTGGGATGATCGGCGAGCTGGCGGAAGAGGTTGCGCCCGATCCGGCCAAAACCCATCAAACCAATTCGCGTCATTAGGCCCTTTGATCCGTCAAACCGGCAACCATAGTCGGCCCGGGCGCGACCCCCTTTTTCTTGTCGGCGAAGCGAGATATGTTGCCGCCGTGGGTGGCTTACTCGCTCAGCTCTGGATGATCGCCTGCATCGGTCTCTCCCCGCCGGTGGAAGGTCCGGTCGTTGCGCCCTTCGCCCCGGAGGGACGATTCGCCGGTCACTGGGGGGTGGACTTCGCGGTCTCCCCCGGTACTCCGGTGCTTGGGGCCGATGGCGGGGTGGTCAGCTTCGCCGGGGAGGTGGCCGGGATGCTCTCGGTCAGTGTCGACCACGGCGGGGGCCTCAAGACCAGTGTTTCCTTCCTCGAGGCTACGGCGGTCGAGAAGGGCGCCCGGGTGCGAAGGGGTGACCTGTTGGGCACCTCCGGGTTGGCCCACGGCGATCCTTTGCTGCACTTCTCGGTGCGGGTGGCGGGCCTTTACGTGGACCCCGAGCCGTGGCTCGGCTGCCATAACCCGGCTCCGCAATCGGCGTTGCACCTGCTACCGGCGGAAGAGTCGAAGCTGCGCACCTATGCTTCCCGACGTGCGCAGGGGGATTCTGGGCGGCACCTTCGATCCGCCTCACATCGGCCATCTGGTGGCGGGCGAGACGGCGCTTCACCAGCTTCATCTAGATGTGGTCTCCTTTCTGCCGGCCGGTGCTCCCTGGCAGAAGGCCGGCCGCCCCGTCACCGACAGCGACCATCGTTGGGAGATGACCAAGTTGGCCGTGGAAGGGATCGACTACTTCGCAGCCGACGACCGCGAGGTCCACCGACCCGGTTGGACCTACACGATTGACACACTCGAGTCGCTCCCCGAGTCCGAGACCCTTGTGCTGATCCTGGGAGCCGACGCCGCCGCCGCCCTGCCGACCTGGCATCGCTGGCGGGAGGTGGTGGCCCGAGCCGCCATCGCCGTGGCGCCGCGTCGGGGCGCCGAACCGACCGCCGTCGAGGGTGCCGACCTGATCGAACTCGATATGCCCTTGATCGATGTCAGCGGTACCGAGCTGAGGGCCCGGTTGCATCGCCGCGCCAGCGTCCGCTTCCTGGTGCGGGATCGGGTGTGGGATTACCTGACCGAGCACGGTCTTTACGGCTGATGGCCGATCCTCGCCACCGCAAACGCTCGAAGGGGTCCACGGACATTCGACGGCGGCGGGTCGCCATCGGCGAGAGGCCCACGACTGCCCGCGACCTCAACAGGACTGCCACCCAGGATGCCGCCCGTCGCCGAAGCCGCCGGGTCGTGACGGCCAGCGCGGCGGCGGTAGCAATGGTCGCCGGGGCCGTTGCGTTGACCTACTGGCTGACCCGTGAAGTAACGGTCCCCCCCCCCGATGCAGCCGTGCCGTCCGACGCTGGAGCCTCGAGTCTGGTCGTGGTCACCGGAGAAGGAGATCTGGGCGCTTCGATCGCTTTGGTGGTGTCGCATCCTGCCTTTCCCGACCGGGTGGCCCTTTTCCCGCCCAACCTCGTTGCCGTTCTTCCCGGGTTCGGGGAACAGACCATCGGCGAGGCGCCGCTGATCGGAGGCGCCGAACTCTCCGAACTCACCGTCACCAACCTGCTCGGCACCCGGGTCGATGCCGTCAGCGTGCTCACTGCGGAGCAGTTGGCTGCCTTGATCCCCGCCGGCCTCGAGGTCGATCTACCGGTGCCGCTAGTGGTTTCCGAGGGGGGGGGTGAGGTGGTCGACATTCCCGCCGGCCGCACCACACTCGACGGCCCTACCCTCGCCCGGCTCCTCGTGACCCAGGGGAGCGGCGATCAGCTTTCCTGGCTGCAGCGCCAGGAAGCGGTTTGGAAGGCGTTGTTGGCCTCGGTGGCGGGTGGCGGGGCCTTGGTGGATGGCCTGGGCACGGTTGACCGGGGGAACCCGGATCTCGGCAGGGCTGCATTGGTGGGTGTCGCTGCCGACCCCGACTTTGCCCTCACCGGCCTGTCGGTCGGTCGGATCGGCGTGGCCGGGCCGGGTTCGCCGGAGCTGTACGAACTGCCGGCGAAGGCCGTTGCCGACTTCCTATCTGATCAGGTGCCATTCCTGGCCTTGCGGGAGGGGGAGCGGCCCAGGGTGGAGATTCTCAACGGGAATGGTGACATCGGCACTACTCAACCGGTGGCGGCCCTTTTGGTCAGGTCCGGTTTCCGGGTGGTGCGCACCGACAACGCCGACAGCAGCGACTACGCGCAGTCCCAGGTGATTGCCCAGGGAGGAGAACACCAGCAAGACGCCCTCGATATCCGGGCATTGCTCGCCACCGGCGAGGTTCTGGTCGATCAGCGCCAACCGTCGACAGTGGTAGACGTAACTATCATCGTCGGTAAGGATCTACCCGGATAGCAGGGGGAGAACAGTCGATATTCAATACCTGGCTCGGCGAGCAGCCGACGCCCTCGCCGACAAGAAGGGGCTCGACGTCATCCTTCTCGACGTTTCTCCTCTCACGGTCATCGCCGACACCTTCGTGCTCGCCACCGGGACCTCCCGCACCCATGTCCAGACTTTGGCCGAGAGCGTCGGCCGAAAACTCACCGAGATCGGTCGCAAACGGATTCGGGAAGAGGGTCGGACCGAGGGGGAGTGGGTGCTTCTCGATTTCGGCGACCTGCTGGTGCACATCTTCCAGGCCAAGACCCGCGATTACTACAGCCTCGAACGTCTGTGGGGCGACGCCGCCCGCATCGAATGGGAGCCGGCCGTTTCCGGCGCCGAACGGCCCTCTAGTACCATCTGACCTATCCCGGGGCTGTAGCTCAGTTGGCAGAGCGCTTGCATGGCATGCAAGAGGCCGGGGGTTCAAATCCCCCCAGCTCCACCAACCCGCCCTTTTAGGGTCAGCGATAGACCAATCTTGGTGCGGCGTACCCAGTGTCGATTTCGTTGCGTCTTTCTGGAGTCGATTCGTATCCAAGCCAGACCAGCCGGTTACGATCCCAGGCCGCTAGCTGTCAGCTAAACCACCTTCGTGCCATAGCGTGGAACAGTCGGTCGGTTTCATCCGCCCGGATGAGCTCGGTCGACGGATATCCTCCACAGCCGTTGATTGGCTTCCGTAATCGATCCATTTATCCATAGGGAGATGCGAATCTCAGAGCCCCAACCGTGAGTTTCCGACCGCCGTGTGGACGCTCACGTATCTTCAAAAACCCGCAGTCCGCCAAGTGTTTGCGAACCGAATCGAGACTCGAGATGTTGGGAGATCTCCATGAACTCACGTTGGGCCCCGCTCGCGATTGTCTAAGTCGCGCGGTCGCCATTGGCCGCCGGACGGTAATGGGATGACCAAGCGGGGGGAGCGAGGTTCCGCCTCCCAAAACCCGAAGCTCGGTGAGGTGCCGTTGCCCGGTGCTCACCCGAGACCGTCCCGGCTCTCGAACTCAATTTGCTGCCGCCAGGTGCCGACCAGTTCCCGAAGCCGACCAAACTCGGCGTCTTTAACCTCGAAATCGGCTCTGGGTAGGCGGTCGAAACTTCGGAGCATGTCGGCGAGGACCGGTCGATTGAAACCGGGATCCTTATTGGCAGTCAGCGTGCATAGGCGTTCAAAACGTCTTCGGTCCGGTCGAGCGGGAATCGTCGGGCATCCCACGCCAGGTCGACCGTGGTGGTTTCCAGTTCAGAGGAGACAAGCAGGCGAAAGAACCCATCGGTGACCTGGACCCGCCCCACGGTCGAGGCCGTCTCGGATTTGACAAGGAGACCTCGGGCGCCCTTATCGAACCGATTCAATCAGCCGGGTTTCGGAACACCGAAGGCAACCTTCTAGGCATGGTCCAACTCGGCTCGGCGTCGGCGGTGTTGCATCATCATCCCAGCTGGGTGGTGCCTTTCGGCTGAGTTTCGCCCTCCTGCGGCAGTAGGTAGGCCTGGGGTGAAGGTCTGAGAGGGCGCAGCAACCAATAGGGCCTTCGGGTTCCGTCCGGTGAGACCCGATCTGCTCGCCTGGTCAGACCGAGCCACCGGCGGTAGGCAGTCGCGGCCTGGGCAGTGTCCACTCTGATGTCCCCGTAGTGGTCGCCGGGTTGCGCCTTGGTGATCCGTACTGCTTGATGCCAGCAGTGTTGTCCGGAGATGGGATCGGGCTGTACCGGGAATGTGAGGTTCTGATGGACGCCCGAGTCCGACCACCAGATGCGGAGCGTATCGGGGTCGGTGGATTGGTAGGGCCTAACTCTCTTGCGACGTTGCAGCCCCCACTTGCTTCCCTCATGATCAAGAGCCACCGTCGCCATCGCCTGGCGCTGGCCTTGGTCTCCCAACTTCCACCTCCCCATATGGTGGGAGCAGGCCACCACCCCGGGGCGGATGCCTTCGGTCACCCATGCCTTCACCACGTAGTGGCCGATCTCGGTCTCCACTCTCACCAAGTCGCCGGTGTCGACGCCCAGACGGGCGGCGTCGATGGGGTGAATCCAGAGAGGATTGGTGTGGGCGATCTCATCGAGCCATTTGGCGTTGGCAGACCGGGTGTGGATCTGAATAGGAAGCCGGAACGTGGAGATGAGCGGCATCTGTCCTTCGCCCAGGTTCGATGGGTGGATGTGGCTTTTGATGTAACCGGGGAGGGCGTACTCGGGCCAGCCCCAAGAGACCATCGTGGTGGAGTAGAACTCGAGGCGGCCGCTCGGGGTTGGAAAGCCTCGCTGCACCTGGCCGCCGTTCTGTACGCCAACCGGACGGCGTCCCTCGCCGTCGGGATCGGGGCTCGACAAGGGAACCACGTTGGGGTGGTCAGGTCGGGGCGCCCGGGTGTAGACCCGCCCGAAGCGGTCCACTGCCGGGTCGACGAGTTCGGCCTCTGGGACTGTCTGCTCGAACACCGCCCCCACCTTCGATGCAATCTCAAAGGCGCCGTAACGGCGCATGTATTGCAACGGCGTCAGCCCCTCCGCCACCGCCTTCTCGCGAAGACCAGGCACCGAGTTGGCGAACATCCACCCGTAGTACTCATCGATGGTGAGCCGTTCGCCCGGCTGTTCCTTCGACTCGTGGAACTTCCTGATCCCAAGCGACCCGTCTGGGTCGATACGCCAGGAGAGATCGATCCAGAACTCGTTCTCTTCCCATACCTCGCCGGGATTGGATTCCCGGCTGTCGGACACCGGGTCTCGGAGCCGCTCACGGGCGGCCCGTGCCACCGGTTGGCGGAACCCGATCCACTGACCGTCGTACTGCTCGTAGGAATGGACGTCATGTCGTTCGGTGGAATGACCCATCGGGAGGATGTAGTCGGCGAAGAACGACGTCTCCGACCAGGTGGGGGTGAGGGCGACGTGCAGCCCGACCTTGTCATGGTCGGTCAGCATCTCGATCCATGAGAACCCGTCCGGGTTGGTCCAAACCGGGTTGTAGACCCTGGTGAAATAGACGTCGAGGGATCCGCGGCCCTCCGCTGTGAAGTGGGGGAGCAGGTACGACAGCTCATGCATGGCCAAGGGGTATTCGAGCGGCCAGGTGAGCTCGTTCCAGGTGGCGGGATGTGGAGGGGTGTGAATCGGCCGGGGGACGAACTTGTTCCAGGCGTTGGGAAAGGTTCCACCCTCAGTGGCGATCGCTCCAAGCAGGGCGTTGATCAGAAAGAGGGTCCGAGCTACCTGCCACCCTCCCAGGTTGCCTGCCCCTGCCGACCGCCAGTTGTGAGCGGAGAAGCGGGTTCCAGCCCCGGCCACGACCTCCGCCACCTCCCTCAACACCGAGGCCTCGATTCCAGACTCCGAGGCGGCGAAGTCGAAGGTGAACTCGGAGTAGAGCTCTGTCAGCACCTGCTCGAAGGACTCGAAGGTGTAGGGAAGGTCGGGCCGTTCTCGAACGAGGTACTCCTCCCAGTTCCACCAGCGATGCATGAAGTCGCGGCCGTAGGCACCGGTTTGGATGAGGTGGTTGGCGATGGCCAGGTTGATGGCCGCCTCCGATCCCGGGTATGGGGAGAGCCAATGGTCGGCGTGGGTGGCGGTGTTCGACAGCCGGGTGTCGAGAACTATCAACTTGGCCCCTCGGGCCTTGGCCTCGGTTATCCGCTGGGCGTGTGGATTGAAGTAGTGGCCGGATTCCAGGTGGGCCGAGATCAGGTAGATGACCTTGGCGTTGGCATAGTCGGGCGAGGGCCGGTCGATCCCCATCCACAGCTCGTATCCGAACCGGGCCCCCGATGAGCAGACGTTGGTGTGGGAGTTGTGTCCGTCAACACCCCATGAGGCCAGCACCCGCTCGGTGAAGCCGTCCTCGCCGGGGCGGCCGACGTGGTACATGACCTGGTTGGGCCGCCCTTCTGTGATGGCCTTGCGGATGCGGGCGGCGATGTCGTCCATCGCCTCGTCCCAGCTCACCTCGGTCCACTTGCCTTCGCCGCGCCGGCCCGAACGCTTAAGCGGGTGGAGGATGCGGTCGGGGTCGGTGATCTGGTTGATGGTGGCCGGGCCCTTGGCGCAGTTCTTGCCTCGCGACCCTGGGTGCTCGGGGTTTCCCTCGAGCTTTCGGATCTCGAGGGTCTGGCGGTCGACATACGCGAGGAGACCGCAGGCCGACTCGCAGTTGAAGCAGGTGGTGGGAACCAGCATCGAGTTGCGCTCAACGCGCTCCGGCCAAGCCCGGGAATCAAGCTCGGTCCAGTCGTCCCAGCGGTCTTTGGGGGGGAAAGAGTCGAGGTAGATGCCGCTCGGGCCCGGATACCTCATGCCAGGGGCACCGTCTGTCCGGCCTGCACGTAGGCGTGCTCATGGGCAAGTAGGCCGACCAGGCCGGGAAGCGCCACCCACGCACCAAGGAGCGGGGCGAGCAGAGCGATTGCTACGAGCAAAACGCCCGCCCAGAAGAACCGTAGATTTCGGCCCCTGGTCATCTCCCACACCGCCAGATGAGCATGGGCGGTCACGTGGGGAAGGGTGATCTCGGCGAGGACGAAGAGAAGATGCAGCACCGCGGAGGCGAACAGGGCCCAGCGGAGAGGAACGACGGCTTCCCCTTCGAAGTAGGCGAAGGGCAACAGGGCCGCCGATCCTGCGAGCATCGCCTGCACGGCCATGTGCGGCGGGAGGAGGGGACTCTGCCAGAGGTCCCGGGCCTTCGACTGACCGAACAGGTAGGCGGTGTAGACGGCCGTCATCGCGGAAAGCGGAAGACCCAGCACGGCCACGCCAAGTCGGACGGTCGCGTCGGTGAAAGAGTGGACCGCCAGCGCCAATCCGAAGCCGAGGATTATCAGTCCGCCGCGCACGAGCCAACTTCGCCACTGGGGCCTGGTGAAAATGTAGAAGAAGCGCTCGGGATGCTCGAGATCCCATATGAGGACAATCCCGGTCAACAGCAGGAAGCCGATCCCCAAGATCGGGGTCCATCGGGAGAAGAGGCTGGAAGTCCAGCCGAGCAATCCGACAAGTGCCAGCAGCACCGGCACCAGGTAGACCCCGGCGGCGATGGACTTGGTCCAGGTGTACAGACTCACCCGCCAATCCCAAGGCGCCTTGTGGGGTATGTCGTAGGAAAGCATCGCCGCCGCCGAGGAATTGGACCACCCGCCCGGATGGCCCGACCGCACCCCCTCGCCTTGCTCCGACCACATATATAGGTCACCGGCCGGTCGCCTGGCGGCGATGGGGTCGAGGGTCGCCTGATGGGCTCCCTTGTAGAACAGCTTGGGGTGGGTTTCTTTCTCCGGCCGGCGGACCGATACCGGCTCCCGGTTGACGATCCTCGCCACCTTCGAGAAGGGGTCGTTGAGATCTCCGACCAGGATGGCCTCGGTGGGGCACACCACCACACACGCCGGTTCCAGTCCGATGTCGATCCGGTGGGCGCAGAAGTTGCACTTCTCGGCGGAGTGATCCTCCGGGTTGATGAAGATGGCGTCGTAGGGGCAGGCGGCAATACACGCCTTGCAGCCGATGCAGATCCGCTTGTCGAAGTCGACAATGCCGTCGGCGCGCCGGTACATCGCCGAGGTGGGACAGGCGGCCACGCAAGGAGCGTCGTCGCATTGGTTGCAGCGGGTCACCTGGAAGGCCCGGCGAGCGAGCGGCCATACCCCGACGTCGACCGACTTGACGTAGGTGCGGGTCACGCCCAACGGGACTGCGTTTTCCGACTTGCAGGCAGTGGTGCAGGCGTGACAGCCGATGCACCGGGTCTGATCGATCACCTTCACCCAGGAGGTGTCCCGTTCGGAAAGCTGGGTCGGCACGGACCGCCGACCTTACCCGGAAGCACTTGCAGATACCTGCATATGTGCCATAGTTCGGTCGTGCGGGCCAGCATCGCCGAAATCAACCGTCTCCATGCCAACGTCTGCAAAGGACTGGGCGATCCCAAGCGTCTAATGATCATCAGCGTTCTTCGGGAAGGCGACCGGACCGTTTCCGAGATCTGCGCCGACCTCGGGGTGCCGCAAGCCAACATCTCCCAACACCTCGCCATCTTGAGGAGCAAGGGCCTGGTGACCGCTCGCAAGGAAGGCCAGTGGGTCTATTACTCGCTTAGTTCGCCGAAGATCGCCGACGCCATGGACCTGATGCGAGAGGTCATGGCCGAACAACTGGGCGAGATCGCTCAGGCCATCGTCTGAGCGTCTGGTTCCAACGTGTCGCTCCTGGTTGCGATCACGCGGGACGAGCTAGCCATCCGCCAGCTGCACCGGGCGGCGGGGACCCTGGGTGCAATGCTCCGGCTGGTGAGCGGGGTCGAATTGGAGGCACTGCCAGAACCCCCATCGGGTGTAGTGCTCGATCTCGACCAGGGCGAATTCCTGCCGGTGCTGAGCCGGTTGCGTGGCCGCTGGCCCGGCGTCCTGGTGGTGGGGTTCCTCGCCCTTCCCGACGCCGACCGGTGGCGGTCCGCTCTCGACGGAGGGTGTGACTTCGTGACTACCCGGGGCGGCCTGGGGAGGCTGCTCTCCGACCGGGTGCCCGAGTACCAGTCACGACCGGGCGGCTCTCGCCTTCGCCTCTTCGCACTCGGTGATGTCGCCGGTCGAGTGGGCCTAGTGAAACAGCTCGACGACACCCCGTTTGGACCGGTTGCGGTGTACCACCTGGGGGGAAAGATCCTTGCGGTATCGGACCGCTGCCCTCATGCCGGTGCCCGGCTGTCGGAAGGCGAACTGGCCGGTGACGAACCGGTCATCACCTGTCCTCGTCACGGCAGCCGTTTTGCATTGACGGATGGTGAACGCGTGCGCGGTCCCGCCGACGACCCGCTTCCCACTTTCCGGGTGGTGGTGGAGGGAACCGAGGTGTTTCTACGGTTGGGCTGACCGGAACCCTCAGGAAGTGCTTGCATATATTCGATTACGTGCATACATTTATCCTTGGCTTTGCCTGCATGCAAGGAGGATCCGAATTGACGGTCGATGTCCATGCTGACAAGGTTCTCGACTGCACCGGATTGCTCTGCCCGATACCGGTGGTCAAGACCTCGAAGGCGATCAGGGAAATCGAGATCGGCCAGATCCTCGAAATGATCGCCACCGACCCGGGGGCCCCGCCCGACATGGAGGCCTGGGTACGGCAGACCGGCCATCAGATGGTCGCCCAGACTGCCGACAACGACCAGTTCCGATTCTGGTTCCGGCGCACCAAGTAAGGAGCAACCGCAAATGGTCACCACCATGGACACCGCTCTCCAGGAGGTCCTCAAACCAAGCGATCCCACCGACCGACCGAAGCGGATGGCGCTAGTGGCATCGAAGGGTGGCCTCGACGAGGTCTACCCGGTCCTCATCCTCGCTTCCACGGCGGCCGCCATCGGCTGGGAGGTGGGCGTGTTCTGCACGTTCTACGGCCTCGACATCGTCAACACCAAGCGGAACAAGAAGCTCAAGGTGTCGGCGGTGGGCAACGCCGCTTCACCTCCCCCGATGAAGAGCATCGAGTTCCGGGTCCCCACCATCCTCGGCATCCTGCCTGGAATGAACTCGGTGGCCACCTGGATGATGAAGAGCTGGATGAAGAAGTCGAAGATCCCCTCGTTCCAAGAGATGATGGATCTCTGCCTCGAATCGGGAGTCAACTTCTACGCGTGTGCCACCACCCTGGGGGTAATGAGCGTCAAAAAAGAGGACGTCATACCCGAGGCATCCTGCCTGGGCGCCACCGCCTTCCTCGATTTCGCCGCGGGCGCCGACGTAGCCCTGTTCATCTGAACCGGCATCAAGGAGAGACCGATCTTGGGTGAGGCGCGGATCGTCTACGTGCAGACACATGGGGTGGACGAGCCTTCCAAGGCCGCCACCCCTTTCTACCTTGCCACTGCCGCCGGCGCCATGGACATGGACGTGTCCATCTACTTCACAATGCATGGACCCACCCTTCTGCAGAAAGACGTGCAGGACTCGCTGACCGTCAAGCAGGGCGGGGCACCCATCGGAACCTTCGTCAAGATGGCACGGGACATAGGCGTGAGGTTCCTGGTGTGCCAGCCCTCCCTCGATCTGAACGACCTGAAGATGGAGGACCTCATCGACGGCGTGGACATGATCGGGGGCGCCGCCTTCAACGAGATGGCGGCGGAAGCGGACGCGGTGATCAGCTTCTAATGGCGACCGCCACCCTCGCTCCCGCATTGTTCACCCGAGATCCGGGGGCAACCCTATCCCCCAACCACTACACCGAGGTCCCCTACGAGGAAAAGCTCCGCCTTTGGGAGCAGGTCAAGGCCGACTCCCGCTACAGCGACTACATGTACGGCTGTTACGAGTGCGGCATCTGTGTGGCCGCCTGCCCTTCCGCCCGCTTCTACGATTTCTCACCGAGGAAGATCGCCCAAGCTGCCGGCCGCGAGGACGTCGAGCTCATCTACGAACAGATGAACGACGACGTCTGGAACTGTTCGCAATGCTTTTCCTGTGACCGCTGCCCGCGGCAGAACTCTCCGGGAGGTCTCATCACCATCCTCCGCGAGGTGGCCGTCACCAACGGTTTGGCCTCCTCCAAAAAGGCCCTGGAGGGGTACTCCAGAATCGTTTACAAGATCATGACCACCGGCACCCAGGTGTCCCCCGACATGCTCCAACCCGACGCTTTCCCCGACTGGGGCCCGGACGTGCGGACGGTGTCGGAGAACCTCGATACCTGGCGTCGGGCGATGCCTCCCGAGACCCACCACACCACCTCGGCGAGCTGGACCGTCAGCAAGAAGACTCTCACCGAGCTCTACCTGATCTGGCATTACAGCGGGGTGATGGACATGATCGCCCAGGTTGACGAGGGGCTGCACATGATCATCATGGACGTGATGGAAGAGTCCCTGGAAGAAGCCGGATACGAGATCTAGGAGATGTGAGATGAGCCTGATCCCGATCGAAGCCATCCGCCGCAAACCGGCTCCCGATCCGGCCGATGCTCCTACCGAGGACATCCGCGAGCTGCTCTTCGAGCTTGAAGACGCCGGCGAGCTGATCGTGCAAAGAGTGCCGGAGCCCTATATGGAAGTGATGACAAAGTACGGGAGGACCAAGAAGATTCCCGTCGAGCAAACCTGGCATCACAAGTCGTGCGGGCAGTGCGGACACATCCCGGGATACTCGACCTCGATCTTCTGGCTGAACCGCAAGCTGGGACTCGACTACTTCGATCCCACCGACCAGACCTCCTGCACCGCCTGGAATTACTACGCCTCCGCCACCTCGAATGCGCCCGCCCAGGCCGGGGTGGCGGTGCGCAACTTCGCTGCCGCCCTCGAGACCGGTTACTTCCCGATGATCCACTGTGCCACCTCCTACGGCCATTACAAGGAGGTGCGTCACCAGCTGGTCCATCACGCCGATCTTCGTGCCAAGGTACGCGACATCATGGGCAAGTTGGGTAAGCCGCTGGTGCTGCCCGAGGAGATCGTTCATTACTCGGAGTGGGTGCATGCCATGCGCGATCGCTTTGTGGAGAAGCAGGTGTACGACTTCTCCAACCTCACCGTCACGGTTCACCCCGCCTGCCACTACTACAAGCTGATCAAAGAAGATGCCATCTACGACCCCGACATCTACGGAGGGGAGCGCACCGCCACCGTCTCGGCCATGGTCATGGCGCTGGGGGCGAGGGTGGCCGACTATTCCACCTTCTTCGACTGCTGTGGGTTCGGGTTTCGCCACATCCTGGTGGAGCGAGACTTCACCCGTTCCTTCGCCACTCAGCGAAAGATCGAGGTGATGAAAGAGGAGGCGAACCCCGACGTCACCATCACTCACGACACCGGTTGCGTCACGACCCTCGACAAGAGCCAGTTCTCCCCCGAAGCCCACAACCGCAAGGTGGGCATACCGGTCATGTCAGACGCCCAGTTCGCCGCCCTGGCGATGGGCGCCCACCCCTACCGCGTGTGCCAACTCCACTGGCACAGCACCGACAACCGGCCGCTTCTGGAGAAGATGGGGATCGACTGGAAGGCGGCCTGGGAGGAGTTCTCGGAGGACCTGGCCCGGATCGAGCGGGGAGAGATCGAGTATCTGACCTGGGAGGACGCCGGTGTCTAGCGGTGGCGTAGGGCACCGGGCCCCCGCCGGATCTGAGCGGGTCTTGGTGATCGGCGCAGGGCCAGGAGGGCTGGAGGCGGCCCGGCTGGCAGCAGCGCTGGGCAGTGAGGTGTTGGTAGTGGAGAAACAGGCGGGGCTGGGTGGCACCCCCATCGCCGAGAGCTACGCCGCCTTGACCCACGGGTTTCGCTCGGCGGAGGAGGCGATGGGAGAGATGATGGCGGCGGCCGTCGACCAAGCCGGAGTCACCATCCAGACCTCCACCGAGGTCACCGGGGTGTCCGGTTCGGCCGGCCACTTCCTGGTAACCCTGAGTTCGGGGGACCCGGTCGAGGCGGGGGCGATCATCATCGCCACCGGCTTCCAGCATTTCGACCCCGGCCGGGAGACCCAGCAGTACGGCTACTACGAGTTCGCCGATGTCATCACCTTGGTTGATGCCGAGAAGATGCTCAAGGCCCACAATTTCGTCACCCCCTCCACCGGCGAGCCGCCCAAGCGGGTCGCCTTCATTCAATGCGTCGGCTCGCGGGACCGCCAGATTGGGAATGAGTACTGCTCCAAAGTGTGCTGTGGAATCTCGTCCAAACAGGCGATCGAGATCCGCCAGCAAGTACCTGACGCTCGGGTGTTCGTCTTCTACATCGACATGCGTATGTACGGCTATTGGGAGAACGAGATCTACTGGCCCGCCCAAGAAGAGCACAAGGTCAATTTCATCAAGGGGATCGTCACCGAGATCCTGGCAAAGGGCGGCCGGTTGGTGATCAGGGGGGAGGACACCACCATGGGCCGCCCGATGGAGATCCCCATGGACGTCGTGGTGCTGGCCGTGGGCATGGAACCAAGCCAGGGCACCCGCCGCATGGCTGAGATCTTGGGGGTCGCGACGAACAAGTACGGGTTCATCGAGCGGGCACCCGAGAGCCTCGACACCGTCGCCACCTCGGTGCCGGGGATCTTCGTGTGTGGAGCGGCCTCGGGCCCGGCCGATCTCGACGACACCATCTCCTCGGCAGGAGCCGCAGCCGCCAAGGCTGTGGCCCTGGTCCGCCGGGCGGAGGTGCCGGCCTGAGCACCGGGACCTTCTACCGAGGCCAGGTGGTCGACACTCCCGCCGCCCGCGAGTTCATCGAGCAGGCTCTGGAGCGTGTGTCCCGCGAGGAGCTGGGCGATGTAGCCAGCCTGGTGGAGAAAAAGGCAGCCGCTTTCGGAGAGCTACTTGCCCAGGATCGGATTACCTCGATCACCGAGGATGAAGCCACCTCGCTCCTGCGCTCGGTGTTCTCATGCCGGCGCCGATCAAACATCATCCTGTCCGAACTCACCCTTGATGGATTCAGGACGCTGGCGGCCACTTTGCTCTACGGGGAGGGGGCGGTCGATGTGCGGCTCGAGGATTTTCATCGGCGGGTTGCTTTTCTCGGAAAGGGAGTGCCGGAGAACACCGGCTACGACCTCGCCTCCGAGCTGCTCCATTTCGCCCAGCCCGACCTTCACTGGCTGTGGACCCGGTGGATCTGGGACCCGGACACCGAGACCGGCGCCCTGCCCTTAGTGCTCACCGAGGAGGTCGACCTGACCGGGGCGGGTATCGCCGAGACCTACCGGCGGGTGGGCTTTGCCATGTCGTTTATCGACCAGGTGGGGGAGGCGGCCGGGTTCCGGGAGAAGGGTCACGGCCATTTCGACACCGACGTCTTCCTGGCCTGCGTTTATGTCGTCTATCTCTACACCACGTTGCGGATGCGAATGACCCAGGAGTTCAACCAGGTCATGCCCCAGGCGGGGGAGTTGCTCCGGCGTCTGCTCGGGGTGCATCGCTCGCCACTGTTGGAGGTGGGGTGATGGCCCGCTCCGTCAACCCCAAGGTGGAGCCGGAACGGGTCCACGAGATCGAAAACGTGGTGTTGCGGGGGATGGACATTTCCGGGCATTGGAACAGGATGTTCGACCCCCGGGTGATCACCGATTACGACGTCGCCCAAATGGACCGGGTCACCGACCTCCCCGGCGGGGAGTCGATGGGCTGGTGCTACCAGTGCGCCCAGTGCATAGCCGTCTGCCCGGTGGACCATGTCGGAAGCTACGGCCCACGGAAGATCTATCGCGACATACAGCTGGGGATGGACTTCTTCACCTCGTCGGATCTCTGGCTGTGCACCACCTGCGGCAATTGCCTGCGGGTCTGCCCCAAGGAGGTCAATTTCCTCGACATAATTCCTGCGGTCCGCAGGGAAGCGGTGCTGGCCGGGAACGTCCCCAAGGAGCTTCAGGACGTCTTCGAGAAGACCGCACGCTATGGCAACCCTCTCGGCCAGAATCCCAAGCGCCGCCATGCCTGGACCAAAGGTTTGGAGGTGGAGGTTCCGCTCATCTCCGAGTTGGGCCGCAAGGTCGAGGTGCTGTGGTGGGTGAGCGACTATCCCTCATACCACCCGCGGGGCATCAACGCTTCCCGCTCATTGGCCAGGGTGCTCCACAAGTTGGGAATCGATTTCGCCATCCTCGGGGCCGACGAGCACCACGATGGCGACTCCATGCTGAGAGCCGGTGAGCCCGGGCTTTTCGAGATGCTGGCCGACCACAACATCGAGGTGCTCAACCGCTACCAGTTCGACCTGCTGGTGACCACTGATCCCCACGCCTACAACGCCTTCCTCCATGAGTACCCCCAGCGCGGCGGCACCTACAACGTCGTCCACTACAGCCGCTTCCTCGCCGACCGGATCGGCCAGCTCGGCCTCTCGGAGGACGTGCAACGCAAGATCACCTTCCACGACCCCTGTTACCTGGGCCGTCACAATGGCGAGTACCAGGCGCCCCGAGATCTCATCAGCGCCCTGCCCGGCGCCGAGCTCGTCGAGATGTGGCGGATCAAGGAGAACGGCTACTGCTGCGGCGGCGGAGGCGGTGGGATGTGGCTCGATGGCCACGCCGCCGGGCACCAGAGTATGCGACTCTCCGAGAAGCGGGTGCTGGAAGCCATCGAGACCGGGGCTGACACCCTGTGCGTGGTTTGCCCCTACGAGGTCTCCCGGTTCGAGGACGCCGTGAAGTCCACCAACAACGACGGGAAGCTCGCGGTGCGAGACATCGCCGAGTTGCTGGCCGAGGCTCTCGGCCTTCCCACCGACTGAGCGCCGGGCTCCAGTTGGGTCTTGACCCGGTGGTCTTTGATGTATGGTCGCCTTTGGGTGCAGGCTGGAGGCTCTGAGACCTTGCAGGCGGGGACACGCCTGGGGAGAGGTCAGAATGGGTCGGGTCCACCAACCTGAAGGGGATGGGGGTTTGGATATGGCCAGATCAGCGTCTGGTCGGCCCAGGTCGCCGGCGATGCGCAGGGCCGAAGGCTAGGGGACAGGTCTCAGGACATCGTTGAGCGTTTCTGGGAGGGTTGTCTGCCTGGGCGCATAACGGCATTGGCAATTGTGCTATTATTTGTGGCATGTTCCGTGTGCGCATCTCAACCACGGTGAATGCCAAACGCTTGCATCAAGCGCGGGCGCTGGTTGGAGGGCGACTCAGTCAGTTGATGGATGCCGCGCTGACGGCCGTGGTCAATGAACGGCTCAACGCCTTGGAGATCGCCGCTCTCCAGGATCATCCTTACGACCGCGACCCCGACCTCGCCCTTCCGCAAGCTCTGGTCAACTGGGAGCCCGAGCTGCCCTACGACGGGCGGGTGCCTGCCGAAGTTCTCGCCTTGGCGCGGAAGCGACGACGAGCCAGGGCCTCGTGATAGGAGTCGGGCATGGGCAGGTGTGGTGGGCGGATCTCCCCGATGAGAAGGTGAGGCCGGTGTTGATCCTCACCAGGTCGGGGGTGGCCCCACTGCTCAGTCGGTTGCTGGTCGCACCGGTGACGACGACGGTCCGGGGAATCCCAACCGAGGTGGTACTCGGGACCGCCGAAGGAGTCAAGGAAGGGTCGGTGGCCAATCTCGACAACGTCCAACTCCTATCCACAGACCGCCTACTGCGCCGGGCGGGCTCCGTAGCTGGTGATCGATGGCCGGAGTTCTGTGAAGCGATGGCTCGGGTCATGGCCTGCTGACCATCGCCGGCTCCACACTTGGCTGCATGCATGATCGATGCTGCAAGATCGCGGAGGTGGTCCCTGAAGCAGTTGACGGCCCAGGCCGCCGACGCCATACTCTCACAGACATATGCGAATTCCTGCATATGTCATCACCCTGACCGAGGCAACGAGGAGGAGAGACGTTGAACATCGCCGTTCTGTTGCGGGTGGTACCCGATCCGGTGGAGGAGCTGGAGCTCTCCTCAGGCGGGACCGACCTCGACCGCGACTTCCTCGGCTTCGTGGTCAACGAGTTCGACGAGCACGCCCTTGAGGAGGCCCTGCTGCTGAAGGAGGAGGCCGGCGGTTCGGTGACGGCCTTCGCCCTTGGCACCGCCGATGAGGTGACCCAGATGCTGCACACCGCTCTCGCCAAGGGTGCCGCCTCCGCCATCAAGTTGGGCGACGGCCTCGACCCGCTCGATGCCCATGCTCAGGCCGAGCTGTTCGCCGAAGCGGTCAAGGGGGGATCCTTCGACGCGGTGTTGTGTGGGGTACAGGCGTCCGACGAGCTCGATGGGCAGGTGGCCATGCTCCTGGCGGCCCGGCTGGGGCTGCCCCACGTTTCGGTGGTGGTGGGGGTGCGACCCGCCGACGGCGGTCTCAGGGTGACCAAGGAATATTGGGCGGGGATTACCGCCGAGTTTAGGGTGGACCTGCCGGTGGTGCTCGGGGTGCAAGCGGCCCGCCAGCCTCCACGCTACGTGGCGGTAGCCAAGATTCGAGAGGCCCAGCAATCGGGGGCTCTACAGGAGATAGACGTGACCGCCCCAATGTCGGCCTCCGGATTGAGGGTGACGGCCATGCGCATCCCGGAGACGGCCGAGGGGGCCGAGATGATCACCGGTGACGAGATCGCTGCCGCGGATCGGATCGCCGAGCTGATAAGGGAGGCGCGGTGAACGTCCTGGTGTTGACCGAGCATTTGCAGGGTTCGTTCACTGATGCCACCTTCGAGGCGCTGGCGGTTGGCCGCCGTCTGGGTGGACCGGTGGAGGCCGTGTTGGCGGGTCCGGCATCCATGGCTGGGCAGCTTGGTGGCGCCGACACCGTGCTGGTGGTGGAAGATCCAGCCTTAGAGTCGTTCATTCCCGAGGCGCACGCCCGTGTGTTTGCGGCATTGGTAGCCGAGCGGGAACCGGAGGTGGTTTTGGTCCCATACACCTCGATGGGGATGGACGTCGCCTCCGAAGTGTCGATGCGTTGTGGACTGCCCCTCGTCTCGTATTGCACGGATGTTCGGGTCGATGAGGGTCTCTCCGCCACGTGCCGGTTGTATGCGGGAAAGATCGAGGTCGATGTCGACGTGCCGGGTGGTCGGGGGGTGTTTGCCATGCTGTCGGGGTCGGCCGCGGCCGCCGACGGTCGGTCGGGCGGAGCCGGGGAGGTGGTCAAGGTTGCTACTCCAGATCTGGCTGGCTTGCGGACACGGTTCGAGCGGCTGGTCGAACCGGCCGGTGGCGATGTCGACATCACTGCCGTTGAGGTCCTTGTGGTGGTGGGGCGGGGGA
>Ga0209342_10000672_pt1 | contig 39702 bp, 37 predicted proteins | sample RifCSP16_2_FD_184023 | JGI IMG/M metagenome (GOLD analysis project Ga0209342, IMG submission 184023) | Soil microbial communities from Rifle, Colorado - Rifle CSP2_sed 16_2 (SPAdes) (version 2) | ecosystem: Environmental > Terrestrial > Deep subsurface > Rock core/Sediment | place: Rifle...
GAGGTCCAGTAACTGAACTCACGGCCCCTCGTCCGTTGTTGCGGTCCGGGATGCGATGCCCGGGGAGGGAGTCGAACCCCCTTGAAACCGATCTGCAGTCGGTCACATTAGCCGCTCTGTCACCCGGGCCCAGTTCGTCCCAACCCCGAGGAAATCTTCAATGTTCCCACGGCCGCAGTTCGTCTCGCTGGGCGTCGGACGATACCGCCAAACGTATTTACCCGACCCTCCGCATCGTCGCTGCGTGCCGGAATCGAAGACGATTACGGACACCGTTCACGGGACGATTCGGCTCGACCCGCTCGTCCTCGATCTCCTTGAGACGCTCGAGCTCCAGCGCCTCAATTCGATCCGGCAGCTCGGTCTCACGTACCTCGTCTTTCCCGGCGCGAACCATTCCCGCATTGAGCACTGTCTCGGCGTCAGCCATGTCGCGGGCCGCATGGCGGACTCGCTTGGGCTGTCCCCGGAGGACCGCGCCCTCGTGATGGCCACGGGGCTTCTCCACGACGTTGGCCACGGCCCGTTTTCCCACACCCTCGAGCACGTGCTGTCCTCCGAGCTCGCGGTCGACCACATGCACCTCACGCAGAGGATCATTACGGGCGAGGACGACAACGTCGCACCCGACGAGCGGAAGGCGTTCCCAGACGTCCCCCGGATCGCGGAGGTTCTGGAGAAGCATGGAATCAAGCCGTCCCGGGTGGCCGCCCTCATCCGCGGGCTCGGCCCCGAGGCGGAGCAGGGCCGCCTCCACGACTTCAGCCGCCCGAAACGCGCCGAGCGAAAGGTCCTCTACCAGATCATCCACAGCGCGATCGACGCGGACCAGGTCGACTACCTGATTCGGGACGCGCACTACACGGGTGTCGCCCTCGGCGTGATCGACGTGAACCGCCTGATGCAGACACTCGTCCTCTGCAATGGAGAGATGGCTGTGGACCGGAAGGGCCTCCCCGCCCTAGAGGGGATCCTCGTCGCCCGCGGCCTGATGTACTCGAGTGTGTACTTCCACAAGACCGTCCGGATTGCGGAACAGATGGTCGCGCGGGCTGTCGAGCGTTCGGACGCGCCGATCGCGTCGATCCAGAAGATGGTCGATCACGAGCTCCTCGGATGGCTCGTCGACCAGGGCGGGTTCCAGCGAGAGGTCGCCCTCCGGATCAAGTACCGCAAGCTGCTCAAACGCGCCGTCGCGTGGGGCGCCGACGACCTCGACGACGCTCAGCGGGACGCGCTGCGCCGTCTGTCGAAGCATCGGGCGGAGCGGCGGGAGGCCGAGGACACGCTCGCCCGCCGCGCAGGCCTTGGGCCCGGGCACGTGATCGTCGACATCCCGCTCCCCGAACTCCTCGTCTCAGAGCCGCGGATCGCGCAGACGGACGTTACCATCGTCGATGACGGCGAGGTGTCCCGCCTCTCCCGGCTTAGCCCCTTGGGACGCGCGCTCCAGCTCCGGGCCGTCTCCGACTGGGCCGTGATGGTCGCCTGCGACCCCGCTGCGCGTGCGAAGGTCGCGAAGCTCGCGCCGAAGGTCCTGTTCTGACCCCATCGCGGCGTTTGGCGCGGAAGTTGCCAACACGTCCGACAAACGGCGGACGGGTTGACGAAAGACCCAAATAGCGAGACACGAATTCGCGCGCTACTTTGCGGGATGGGATGACGTGCAAGTTTCAGCGTTAGGGTGGACGCTATGAAGTCGCTGCTAGAGGAAGCTATGGCCCGGGACCCCGGCGTACCCCACATCGAGGACAGCCGGGTCGACGCGGAGCTCGAAGAACTGCTGAGCAAGATGCGGACGAACATCAAGATCGTCGGCATCGGCGGAGGCGGTACGAACACGATCGCACGGATCTACGAAGAAGGCATCGTCGGCGCGGAGCTGTTCGCCGCGAACACGGACGCGCAGCACCTTCTCGCCATAAAGGCGCCGAAGAAGCTCCTTCTCGGCCGTCGCGTGACCCGCGGGCTCGGGGCTGGCGCCCTTCCGCAGATCGGCGAGGAGGCCGCGCGAGAGGCGGAGGACGAGCTCAAGAACATCCTCCAGGGCAGCGACATTGTGTTCGTGACGTGCGGCCTTGGCGGCGGTACGGGGACGGGCGGAGCGGGCTACATCGCCCGCCTTGCGAAGGATATTGGCGCGCTCACCGTCGCGGTCGTCACCCTCCCGTTCCGCGGCGAGGGTAAGATGCGGATGGAGGCGGCGGAGTGGGGCCTCGAACGGCTCCGCGAGATCGCGGACACGGTCATCACGATCCCAAACGACAAGCTCCTCGATCTCGTGCCCCGCATGTCCCTGAACCTCGCGTTCCGGTTCGCGGACGAGACCCTCATGCGGGCGATCAAGGGCCTGACGGAGATTATCACGAAGCCCGGCCTCGTGAACCTAGACTTCAATGACGTGAAGACGATCATGAAGGGCGGCGGCGTCGCAATGATTGGGATGGGCGAGAGCCAGGCCGTCGGCGACCAGCGCGCCCAGGAGGCGATCACGGAAGCGATTAACTCCCCGCTCCTCGAGGTCGACATCTCCGGTGCCCACGGCGTCCTCGTAAACGTCACGGGCGGGCCGGACATGACGATCGGCGAGGCGGAAAGGTGTGCGGAGGTCGTCCAGCAGAAAGTCTCGCCGACCGCGCGGATCATCTGGGGCGCCACGGTGGACCTGTCCCTCGAGCACACGCTTCGGGTCATGCTCGTCGCGACCGGAGTGAAGTCGAAGCAGATCCTCGGCCGCCACGACCCCGCGGAGATCAGCTCGCGTTACGGCGTCGACGCGATTCACTAGGCGCCCCGCGGACGCACGATGTCGCCGCGGCTCCGTTGGGCGTTGGAAGATGACCCAGACATTGCGTGCGCACGCGCGCCTCGGATGAACGTCCCAGAAAACCTTTATAAGAAGCCCCTATCTACGTGCGGCCGCTGTTCTATCAGCGGTCTACCGAAGTAGCCGGAGGGCCATCCATGAATTCAATCGTCAGGGAGGTCATCACGCGCGCGGGCGAAGAGCCGCGCGTGCCTGACACACCCACCCAGGGACCGGTCGGGTTCACCGCCGAGGACGCGGAGCTCGAGAGGATTCTCGCAAGTCTGCGGACGAACATCAAGATCATCGGGATCGGCGGAGGCGGTACGAACACGATCGACCGCCTCGTCGAGGCGGGGATCATCGGCGCGGAGCTGTTCGCCGCGAACACGGACGCCCAACACCTCCTCACGATTCGGGCACCGCACAAGATTCTCCTCGGCCGTCGCGTGACGCGGGGACTCGGGGCGGGCGCCTTGCCCCAGGTCGGCGAGGAAGCCGCCCGCGAGGCGGAGGACGAGATCCGGGCCGCGCTCCAGGGCGCGGACATGGTGTTCATCACGTGCGGCCTTGGCGGCGGTACGGGGACGGGCGGCGCGCCGTATGTCGCGCAGCTTGCGAAGGAGATGGGGGCCCTCACAATCGCGATCTGCACGTTTCCGTTCCGCGCGGAGGGCGCGATCCGCGCGGAGAACGCGGAGTACGGCCTCGAAAAGCTCCGCAACTTCGCGGACACCGTGATCGTGATCCCGAACGACAAGCTGATCGAGCTCGTCCCACGGCTCGCGTTGAACGCGGCGTTCAAGGTCGCAGACGACGTCCTCATGCGCGCGATCAAGGGCATCTCAGAAGTGATCACGAGGCCGGGCCTCGTGAACCTCGATTTCAACGACATCAAGACGATCATGAAGGGCGGCGGCGTCGCGATGATCGGCCTCGGCGAGAGCGACAGCGACCGGCGGGCCGAGGAGGCAATCGAGGAAGCGATCAACTCGCCCCTCATCGACGTCGACATTTCCACCGCCACGGGAGCGCTGATCAACGTGACGGGGGGCACGGACATGACCGTCTCGGAGGCGGAGAAGACCGCGGAGATCGTCCAGGCCCGGATTTCACCGAACGCTCGGATCATCTGGGGGGCGGCGGTCGACCCCTCGATCCAGCACACTCTCCGGGTCATGCTGATCCTGACGGGCGTGAAATCGAAGCAGATATATGGCCCGGGCGAGGTGTTGCGAGGCCGAGAAGTCGGCGTCGACGTCGTGCGGTGAGGAACGGGCGATGGCGGACATCGTGGAGAAGAGCTGGGACGTCCAGCGTCGGATTGAGGAGCGGACGAAGCGCCTCGGCAAGGGACGCTATGGCCGCGTGCTCAAGATGGCCCGGAAGCCGACCCGGGAGGAGTACAGCCGGATCGTGATGATCACGGGCGTCGGCCTCCTCCTGATCGGCGCCGTCGGCTTCGTGATTTACTGGATCATGAAGTACGGCCCGGGGTTCCTCGAGAGCCTCTTCCGGTAGAGGAGAGGACGATCGTGGGTCTCTTTGACGACCAAGCGAAACCGCCGGAGCCGAAGCATGCGGAGCCGGAGCGGCCGCCGGAGCCGACGTACGGCGTGAAGATCGAATATGCGAAGGCTGCGGAGGAACGGATTTCGATGACCGCGGGCGAGTCCCGCGAGTACGAGCTCCTCGTCTCAAACACCGGGAACGAGGACGACACGATCAAGGTCAAGGTCGACCTGAACTACGCCTCCGAAGCGCCGGAACCGCCGGAGTGGACGATCAAGCTCTGGGGCGTCGAGGAGAAGGTCTGGGACGTCACGTTTACGAAGATTACGGAGAAGGAGTTCGTCCTGATCGGCGGCGGCTCCCGCGAGATCACGCTCCAGGTCACGTGCCCAAAGGGAGCGCGGTACGGGGACAAGCTCACCCTAATTTTCAGTACGACGTCGAAGAACGACCCCGCCGTCTCCGACTCGAAGACAATCCTGGGGACAGCCCGTCAAGCGATCATCGCAGTGAAGACGAGCATTGGTCACGAGCGCACGGTCGCGGACGCGGTCTTCGCGCGGGCGAAGGCCCGGGACATCGGGGTGTTCTCGATTCTCGTCCCCGTGAACCTCCGGGGCTACGTCCTCGTCGAATCGATGAACCCGGACCGCCTCGAGGAGGTCATTCGAGGGATCCGAAGGGCGCGCGGGATCGTAGAATCGAAGGGAGAGAAGGCGATACAGTTCACGGACATCGAGATGTACCTCGCGCCGAAGCCCATCGTGAGCGGCATGATGGAGGGTGACATCGTCGAACTCATGGCGGGGCCGTTCAAGGGCGAGAAGGCCCGCGTGATGAAGATCGACGAGACGAAGGAGGAGGTCACCGTTGAGCTGTTCGAGGCGATGGTCCGGATTCCCGTCACGGTCCCCGGAACGCAGGTCCGGGTGCTCCAGAAAGAGGAGGAGAAATAGGCCTCACCCCACGCACCCTTTCTGCGTGAATCGAACCTTCGTAACGACGCCGTACACGTTCTGATGGTTCGCCAGCATCTCTCCGTCCCGGATCCACCACTTCTTCGTGTTTGTGGCGAGGCCGGTCTTGAACTCAATGCCGTGCGGAAGCGTGAAGTACGGCTCGATAACGAGTCCGTCCGGATAGGACAAGGACTCGCACTCCGCTTCCATGATGTCGGGAATCCGGAGGCGTGCCCGAGGACCATCGATGTGGAGATCGATGTCCGTCACCATGAGCGGGTAGACTTTCTCCGACAGATTGACGAAGATCTCGAAGCTTCCGCCGCCGACTTTCCCGCTGCAAATTGCCTCGACGGCTTTGCGCTGCGCCGGACTCGCATCGCGGTCGACATAGAACCGCGCTATTCCGTGGCCGTGCTCGACGAGCCCCGGGAAGAAATACGCGGCCGCTACCACGACGCCGTCGAGCTTCGTCCCATCGAAGTGTCCCTTGGTGATCCGCCAGGCGCCGACCCCGTGACAGTTCCCCTGCGTTGGTCGGGCGTTGAAGTTGCAGGGGCAGCCCCAGTCACAATTGCAGAACGTGAAATAGTCCGCCTCGAACTCCCACATAGTCTTCTTCGAACTTCGCGAGGCCATCGTACCGCCGCGGCGGGAATTCCCGACTACGGATAAATTTGCTGCGACCCCGAGGCGGTCCAAACCTTTATATCGAAATCCTCTGTGGTCCGGCGTGAATGCCGGAGACCCTCGAAGTCCTCGTCGATGGCGGTAAGGCGACTGCCGGTCCGCCGCTCGGCCCCGCCCTCGGCCCGATGGGCCTGAACATCATGGAGGTCGTGAAGGCGATCAACGACAAGACGAAGTCCTTCGAGGGGATGAAAGTCCCCGTCAAGATCGTCATCGACCCGAGGACGAAGGCATACGCAATCGAGGTCGGGACGCCGCCGACGTCCGCCCTCATCCTGAAGGAACTCGGCGCGGAGAAGGGCAGCGGGGACGCTGGCAAGACGAGGATCGGGAACCTCACAATCACGCAGGCGGTCAAGATCGCGAACATGAAAGTCGACGTGATGGAGGCGAAGGACCTTCGGACCCGTGTGCTCGAGGTCGTCGGCACGTGCGTGTCCATGGGCGTGACGGTCGACGGAAAGAGCCCGAAAGAGGTCACCGCGGAGATTCGCGCGGGGAAGTACGATCGGGCTCTTCAGAAGACCTGACCATTCTTAGCCACGGGGGAACGCGCGGCCACGACGCTTCGGGACCGTCGCCAATCCCCGGACCATCGCCTCAAGCTGGAGCCGCACGTAGTCCGCATCGCCAATCCAGAGCCCCTGGAGCTTTTCGAGGACGAGGGCGCGGTCTCGGTAGAACGAGTTCACGATCAACAGCTCCTTGTCGCTCGGAAACACGAACGTGTGGGCGAGTCGCGTGTCCGAGAGGTGCGTCCGCGGGAACTTCAACTCGACCTTCATCGACCCGCTCACGAACGCGTTCAGCTTCTCGACGTCCTCTGCGTTCGCCATGCTGATCACGATCCGCGAGCGATGGCGGGCGCGACGCAACGTCGTGAACAATAGGCGCAGCACTTCTTGGTCCACGGGGAACGGGGACACGACGAGGATCTCGCCGGATGCGGAGAGCACGACCTCCCGAAGCTTGTTCGCGACGCTCTCGGGCCCCTTGTAGAGGTACAGGTCCGCGTCCGTGGTCCGGGACTTCGCGTTGTACTCGTCCACGAGCGCGGAGATCCCCTCAGCCGCAGAGCTGAGGTCGTCCGCGCGCGCCTGGCGGGCCTGCTCCGCGACGACGCGCGGATTCCTTGCGCGGTACCGGTTCGGCCGCTCCCGTGACGTCTCGACCCAGCCCTTCCCCTGGAGGCTATGGAGGACCCGGTACACGGCCGGATACTGCACAGCGAGGTGTTCGGCAACCTGGGCGGCGGTCGACGCCCCGTTGCGGACGAGGGAGAGGTACGCCCTGGCCTCCTTCCGGGTGAGGCCGAGCATCTCGAGGGACGCGAGCGCGTCCTCCTCGCGCATCGTGCAACCGAACGGGCCGTCCGCCATAAAGCTTGGCAGTGTTATCAGCCTTGCAATGATAATACGCCGGATGTGCTTCCTTCGCGGCTATTTCTCCAGACGCCGGCGCGAACTGACGCGCGCGAACGGGTCCGCAACGCGGTGCTGCGCGGAACCCTCATATAGGACCGGCTTGTTGGTCCGCTTTCCTCTGTAGGAGGCGCGTCGCGCCGGCTGCACTACAGGAGGTGTTCCGCACGGCAGAGAAGAAGACGGTCGAGACGGTGCTCAAGGCCTTGGAGGCCGCCCCTCTGAGGAAGTTTCCGGAGACCGTGGAGGTCGCGATTAACCTACGGGACGTCGACTTGTCCGTCCCGAAGAACCGGATCGACGAGGAGGTCATCCTCCCGAAGGGCCGCGGGCGAAAGATCAGGGTGTGCGTCTTCGCCTCTGGGGAGATGGCCCTTAAGGCAAAGGGCGCCGCCGATCTCATCGTCCAGCCCCAAGAGATCGAGGCGTTCGCGGGGGACAAGAAGAAGGCAAAGGAGGTCGCCCAATTGTTCGACTTCTTCATCGCGGAGGCCCCCCTGATGCCCGTGATCGGCAAGCGGCTCGGCGTCGTCCTCGGCCCGCGGGGGAAGATGCCGAAGCCCCTCCCGCCGGGCGCGGACCCCACTCCCGTAATCATCTCGCTCCGAAACACGGTGCGCGTCCGCTCCCGCGACAAGAGGACGTTCCACGCACCCATCGGCACGCGGGACATGCCGCCGGAGGACCTCGCGGAGAACCTCGACTTCCTCATGCGCCGTGTTCTCGGCAAGCTCGAGCGCGGGCGGTTCAACATCCGGTCGGCCTTCATCAAGACGACGATGGGCCCCGCGGTGAGGTACATCTGAGGTGGTCTGATGGCGCACGTTGCTCCCTATAAAGTCGATTTGGTCAAGTCCCTCGTCCAGAACTTCGAGGCATCGTCGGTCATCGGGATTGTGAGGATCCAGGGAATCCCCGCGCCGCAGTTCCAAGCGATGCGACGGAAGCTCCACGGGAAGGCGAGAATCGTCGTCGCGAAGAACAACCTCCTCCGGATCGCCCTTCGGGAAGCCGCGGCGAAAAAATCCGGACTGGACAAGCTTATGGACGTCATCGATGGCCAGACCGCGGTCGTGACGTCGAGCCTGAACCCATTCAGGCTGTTCCGCGAGATGGAGGGAACGAAGACGAAAGCTCCCGCGCGCGGCGGGGAGATCGCGCCAGAGGACCTGTGGGTCCACGAGGGTGAGACCCCGTTCAAGCCCGGGCCGATCGTCGGCGAGCTCCAGAAAGCGGGAATCCCGGCGGCGATCGAGCGCGGGAAGGTCGTGATCAAGAAGGACAAGCTCCTCGTGAAAACGGGGGACCGAATACCTCGGGACGTCGCGCAGGTCCTCGCGCGGCTCGAAATCTTCCCGCTCATCGTCGGCCTCGACCTCCGCGGGGCGTACGAGGCCGGGACCGTCTTCGGCCGGGATGTGCTCGCGATCGATGACGTGAAGGTCCGCACGGACCTCACCCTCGCGGACGCCCGGGCGATGGCCCTCGCGATGTCCCTTTCCTATCCGGCGCGCCGGACGATCCGGCCGCTCCTCTCGAAGGCGTATCGCCACGCGATCGCGCTCGCCGTCGAGTCCGGGTTCCCGACTCGGGAGAGTGTGAAGCTCCTCCTCGCGAAGGCGCAGGCCCAGGCGCTCGCCATCGCGGCGCGGGCCCCCGAGGCCGTCGATGAGGCGACCCGCGCGAAGCTTGGTGGCGGACCGTCCCGTGGCGGCGCGCCGAAGGAGGAACCGAAGAAGGAGGAGAAGAAGGACGAGAAGCCGCCCGAGGAGGACGTCGCCGCCGGCCTCGGGTCTCTGTTTGGCTCGTAAGGACGATTCGATCCAGGAGGTGAACGAAACATGGAATACGTCTATGGTGCGCTGGTCCTGCACGCCGCCGGCAAGAAGGTCACGGAAGAGAACCTGAAGAAGGTCCTCACCGCGGCCGGTGTGAAGGTTGACGAGACCCGCGTGAAGGCGCTGACGACCGCCCTCGAGGGCGTGAATGTCGAGGAGGTCCTCGCGTCCGCAAGCGCGATGGCCCCCGCCGCCCCATCCGCGCCCGCCGCGGGCGAGAAGAGAGAGGAAAAGAAAGAAGAGAAGAAGAAAGAGGAGGAGAAGGTCAGCGAGGAAGAGGCCGCGGCCGGCCTCGGCGCGCTCTTCGGCGTGTAAGCCGAAGGGCCCACTCTTCGTCGTCGCTCGCCGGAGCACGAGCGAAGGCGCCTGGGACGAGGAAGCTCCTAGGCCTTCCCCTTCCCCTTCGCTTGTGCGCGCTTCGCCCGTTCTTTCGTCGCGTAGCCGGTCGCCTGCTCGAGGAACCGGTTGTACGCGGAAATCGTATTGCGGGCAACATCCTCGGCGACCTCCCGGTTCATCACCGTGTCGACGAACAGGGACTTTCCGTCCGTCCACGTCGTCAGCTTCGCGAGGGCGCCGAAGCTGGTCACAACCTTGCCGTCCGCCTCCTGGGCGGACCCAAAGGAGGACTCGACGAGGCTCCGGAGGTTCCCGCCCTCGATCTTCTTGCCCCAGCCCCGCCGCAACCCGTACGTTTGCATCGGAACCAACGCGGCAATTCCGCTGACGATAAAGCCTTATCGCGCGAGGATCGCCCCGATGTCGCCGGGCGTCATCATGAAGTCCTGGAGGTCGAGCTCCGCTCGCCATCTCTCCCGGCAGGCACAATCGAGCTCGGAGAAATCCCTCCGGAGGTCGAGGGAGAACTCCTCGATCGCGTTGATTGCGCGCCGATCGCAGGACCCGCAGTTGTGCGCGCCTCGCCGCATGCCGCCCGCCGTCGGATGGCTCTTCACGTGGGCCTTCAAGTCGCGCGTCCGCTCGAGGACCTCGACGACGGACCACAGCCACGGTGGGCGGTATTCCCGACGCTTGAACATGTGGTCGACGAGCGTGTCCCGCTGGACGTTCACAGGGTTGAAAGAGATCGTGTCGGAGTGCGGGTCGGCCTCATGGCCCGAGCGGACGGCGTCCTCGATTGCCTCCCGCTCCGTGAGGAGGGGCGGCTTGACGAGGAGGTACGTCTTCACGGTCCCGCCAGCGTCGTGCACGAGCGCGGCCGCTCGCGCGTGCTCTTTGAGGCCCCACATCTTGTTCACGCCGTACCGCAGGACGCGTTCGTTCGTCGACTCGAGCCCGAACGCGACCTCGAGGCTGTCGACGTATGTCATCGCGTCGTCGAGCTGCTCCCGCCGGATCATGTGGGACAGGGTCTCGACGATGACCTTCTCGCACCGGTCCCCGAGTTCCCTCAGGATCGCCCGCCTCGCATCGGGAGCGAGCTCGTGGTCGTCGAAGAAGTTCCCGGACGTGTACACCTTCACGACGGGCTGGCCCTTGTGCTTCGGCAGGACGGACGCGAGCTGGTGCAGGAGGTCCGCCTCCGACACGTCGACAGCGGTATCGTTCACGTATCCGCACATCGAGCACCCGGATGTGTGGGCCCAGTAGCATCCGCGGGTCCGGAAGATGATGACCCAGGCGTCAACGACCTTTCCGTCGAGGAGGTCCTTCTCCGTCCAGGTCGAAATGATCTCGCGCGGGTTGTAGTCCCGGTCGACCCGAAGATCGCGAACAAGCTCCCCCAGGCGCATCGCGAGCATCGAAGGGCCGGTCACCTAAAAGGGTTCGCCTGTCGGCCGTCTCACTTCCGGTTGCGGAGCCGCAGAAGCCCTGCGGTCGCTCCGACGCCGAGCAGGAGGAAGCCGAGGAACTGGATGAACCAGGCGATCGGCCGGTCGAGGTCCACGTACGGCTGCACGCCCATCGCGATGGGCAACGCGACGAGGACTTGGAACACAAGGATAAGGGCGAGGCCGGCGACCGCGAGACCGAGAGGCTCCGAGACGCTTCCATGGCGGTGGACGGTAATCGGTCGCGCGATTGCGCCGACCCGCGGCGCAGAGCCCGCGGCCGTCGCCGGCGTCGCGGCGCGCTCCGCGAGGATCCGCGCGCTGAGGTCCGCAGGCGCGTAGAGGGCGCACGCATAGCAGTAGTGTCGCCGGTACTGGGTGACGTACGTCAGGGCCTTCCCGCAGTTCGGGCACGGATCCTTCGGCCGAGGCGCTGCGTACTTTTCGCACTCATAACAATAGTACCGGGCATACCGGGCGATGTATGCAAGCTCCTTCGCGCACGTCGGGCACGAGTTCTTCCCCTCCGGCTCGTGGGTCTCGAGCTTCGGCTCGACAATCTTAGCCGCCGGCAACGGAGGCGGCGGCCCCGCCCTCGACTCGAGCGTGGTGTATGCCTTGCAGTTGTAACAGTAGTGGCGATCGTACTGCTCAATGTACGTGAGCTCGCGCCCGCAGGTCGGGCACGGCTGTCCAACGCGTGGCGGGGGCGGCACCTCGACGAACTTCACGGGCGGGGGCGCGTACGCCTTGCAGTGCTCGCAGTAGTACCGGTCGTAGGGCTCAATGTACGCGAGCTCGCGGCCGCAGGTGGGACAGGGATTGATGATCTTCGGGGTCGCAGGAAGGAGAACCGCCTGAGAGCGCACGAGGTCTTCGCCAACCGTAACGGCGTCCGGGTTGCTGGCCGACTGTGGATGCGTCGTGCTAACTGCGTCGGCGGGAATCGCCCTGGCGGAAGACTCGAACGGTTCGGGCGCGTGCGAATCAAGGAAGGATCGGGGTTGTGACTCAGGCCTCTCGCCTGCGGCCGGTTCCGTGATCGAGGGCTGCGCGGAGCCGGTCGCTCGCGCCTCCTCGCGTCGGAGGCGGTTGTACTCCGCGAGGAGACGGACCCGGAGTTCCTCCTTCGTGCCCATCGTGTCGAGGCCGTACGCACCGGAGAGGTCCATCAGCGTCGTCTTCTTTGCCTTCATGATTTCCTCTTTGACGAGGGGCGGTCTTGGGGAAGGCGGCGCCGCGGCCTCCTTGAAGGGTTCCATGGCCGATGTCTCGCTGGGCGCAGGCGTCGGCTCGGGCTGCGGCTCTGGGGCCGGTGTCGAATCGCTGTCGGGCTCGGAAGGGGAAGGCGTTGGCGGTACGACCGGGGTCTCCGCCTTGGCGGGCTCTTCGACAGCCGCGGATGCTTCCGGTTCGGGAGAGCTCTCCGCCTCCCTCAGGGCCTCGAGGTGCACCCCGAATAGGTCGTCGAACGGGGGCGCCACCGATGGCGAGAGCGGGGCTTTTTCCTCGGACGCGGATTCGTTCCCGAGTTCCTCCTCGGCGTACTCTTCGTCCTTGTAGCAATAGTACCGGTCGTAGTCCTTCACGTACGACAGGACGCCACCGCATTTCGCGCAGCTGAGCCCGCGGCCGCCCCCATAGCCTTCGGGCGCGTATTCGCCGCACGCGTAGCAGTAGTGGCGGCGGTACTCCTCGACGAACTGTACCTCGGCCCCGCAGTTCGGGCAGGGAAGGGTGATGGTTTTCCCTCTCAGGTCCCCTGATTTTCCCGGAGGGTATCATAAAAGCTTCGAGGCTGAAATCTGATTAGGTAAGAACCAGGGGAATGACAGGGAGCGGACGCGGAGGCGCCTCGAGGCTCGCCTGCATCCGCGCGCAAGCATTTTTACAAGTTGCGGATATCGCGTGTCTGCTGCCACCGTAGCTCAGTTGGTAGAGCGGCGGTTTTGTAAACCGCAGGTCGGGAGTTCGATCCTCTCCGGTGGCTTCCCCGATTCGATCGCTTTCGACGGTCGGCCTTTTATGCCACGGGGCGGATGCCGGCGCGGATGCGCGCCCTCGGCGCCCTTCTCCTTCCCTCGCTCCTCCCGAACGTCTTCGCGCCGGGCATCGGCGTCGTCTCCTTGGAGCGCAGGAACGCTCGCGCGTGGATCATGCCCGCCGTCGTGGGACCGCCGAACCTCGCGGAGTGGGAGATGGTCCTCGCGGAGATCGACGATTTCGAGACGGACAAGGGGACGTAGGCACGATGTCGCGCGTCAAGTTTCGGATCTCCGGCATGGACTGCGCGACCTGCACGAAGGTCCTCGAAAAGGCCCTGGCCGGGGAACCCGGCGTGAAGGACGTAGTGGCGAACTACGTCATCAACGCCGCGGTTGTCGAGTACGACCCCGCCCAGACGGACGAGGTCCGGCTCCGCGAGGCCGTCGAATCGAAGACGAGCTATCGCGTTCGGGCCCTTCTCTAGAGCGTCGATCGGCGGTTCGAGGACTCTCGTTCGAACTCCGCCCAATGCTCGCGGAAATCGGTCTCAAGGAGCCGCACGAGCCTTCGCTTGAGGAACGGCAGGATAAGTCTGCCGAGTCCGCGAGCGCGGAAGACGCCCTGCTCGACGAAGAGGGTGCGGCGTTCGCGCGTCTCGAACCGGATCGTTCCCCGGAGTTCGCCAAGGGCCGTGACGGCATGGAACTCTTCGCGCTCGGGGCCTCAGTCCGCGCTCGGAATGTCCAGCGTGTCCGGAGACCGAGTGCCACGTACTCGTCGGTCCAGGTCCATTGATCCCCGTTGCGGACGGGGTTCATGCGTGTTCCATGGCGGTGGCGGCCGCCTTCGTGGTCCTCGGGCGTGAAGTTCGTCCACCACGCGAACGCGGCGTCCCGCGGCGCTGCGACGTGAGTCTCGAAGAAGTACGCCACGGACGCCACGGCAAGCGGTAAGAGACCCACCGGAAAGAGGTTATCGAACGCCTAGTGGATTCGCCAGTGGCGGTGTGCTTCCGTTCCGGCCTTGAAGCAGTAGTGGACCGTGCTGAAACCCTTCCGGAATTCCGCAACATCCTTGGCGACCTTGTCCGGCGCTTCTTTCTTGATCACGACGCGGTCGAAGAACTCCGCGACCTCCGCCATCTGGGACTCCCGCATCCCGAGGCGGGTGAGCTCTTGGCTTCCGAGCCGGATGCCACTCGGCTTCACGGGCGACGTATCCCAGGGCAGGAGGTTCTTGTTCGTGATGATGTTCGCTTTTTCGAGCTGCGCAGCGACGTGCGCGCCCCCGCCATGGGGGGACATGTCCGTCGCGATCGTGTGGCTCTCCGTGAAGCCATACTTCCCCGCGAGGACCGTGAACCCCCGCTCGTGTAGCGCCTGGCCCAGGGCCTTCGCGTTCCGAACGGTCTGGGACGCATACTCCCGCCCGAACTCAAGGTGCTCTGCGAGCGTTACGCCGAGGGCCGCCATCGCATGGAGGTGGTGGTTCGAGACGACGCCCGGGAACACGGCTCGCTGGAGCTTCTTGATGAACTTCTCGTCCGCGGAGTCGGACAGAAGGATGCCGTGCTGCGGGCCCGGAAGGGTCTTGTGCGTGCTTCCCGTGATCACATCCGCGCCCTCGCGCAGTGGGTCCTGGAACTGGCCGCCGGCGATGAGGCCCATGACGTGCGCCCCGTCGTACCAGACGGGACACCCGACCTCCTGGATCGCGTCCCGGAGTTCCTTGAGCGGGCTCGGGAACAGGAACACGCTCTGGCCGAAGAGCGCGACCTTCGGACGGACTTGGCGGATGAGCTTGTCCGCGCCGTCTACGTCGATGTTCATCCGCTCGACGTCGAATGGGTAGCTGATGCTGTTCACGGACCGCACCCCGACCGCACCGAACTTCGCGGTGCTGATGTGCGCGCCGTGGCTCAACGCGACGGACGTGACGATATCCCCCGGCTCCGTGAGGGCGAAGAGGACTGCGAGGTTCGCGACAGTCCCGCTGATCGGCCGGACGTCCGCGTGGCGGCACCGGAACAGCTTTTGGGCGAGCGCGGTGACACGCCGCTCGACCTCGTCGACGTAGATGTTGCCCTGGTAGTACCGCTCCCCCGGGAGTCCCTCTGCATATCGGTCCCCGAAGTCGCTCAGGAGCATCTCCCGCGCGAGGGGACTGATGACGTTCTCAGACGCAATCATCGGGAGGCTCTGCGCAAACCAGGAGTGGTGCCGATCGACCTGCTCCTCGAGGAACGCGAGGTCCTCGTTCATGGAGACTCGTACAACAGGGCGGGCGTTAAATAGGTTCTGCGGAAATGGTTTGCCGGCCTAAAAGACAGAGCACTTCCCCGCGACGATTTTCTCCGTCAGCTTCTGAATATTTTCGAGTTCCTCGTCGAGGATTGCCGTGACCTCGCGCGCGACGCTCGATACGTTCGCGCCCTCTTCGAGAATGCACTGGGCCGTCGCCGCCTGTGGGTGGTCAATCGGCTTCCCAATCTGGGACACGATTCGAATCCAGATCTCCTTGATCGCGCCCTGGAGGTCCTTCACGATCCGGTGCGCGGCCTCGTACGCGAGGATGTTGTACAACTTGCCGACATGAGTGACGGGGTTCTTTCCCGCCGTCGCCTCGAGGCTCATCGGGCGGTACGGCGTGATGAGGCCCGTGTTCCGGTTCCCACGGCCGACGCTCCCGTCGTCCCCATTTTCCCATGAGCAGCCCGTGACCGTGAGGTAGAAGATTCCGGCGTCGTAGTTGTCGCCGGTGTTGATGTCCACGAACACCTCGCGGTTCGTGTACGTCGCGCTGTTGTCGAGAACCCGCTCGCGCAGCTCCTCGACGACGCTGCGGTAGTGGTCTTTGTCCGGGATGAACCGGTCGACCATCGCGGCGGCGATCGTGAGGCGGATCTTGTCGTTGTTCCGCACCGCCATGACCTTGATGTCTTGGCCGACCTCCCTGAGTTCCTTCTTGAGGGGGCCGTTGATGAGCTCCTCCGTCTTCAGGACGATCGTCTCCGTCTCGCTGTACGGAGCGAAGCTCACGCCGAACGACGTGTCGTTCGCGAGGCTCTTCTTCGTGTCGTACAACCCGCGGAGGTCCACGGATCCCTGGCCGATTTTGCAGTCGAGGATTACGTCCGCGTCCACGTTCATATTCGTGCACGTCTTCGTTAGGTAATCGTGCGCGGCCTGGACCGCTGTCGTGCGGTACGGCAGCCGTTCGCCATTCACCACCGTCGTCGCGCGGCCGACAAGGAGAATGTACGCGGGCTCGAGGACGACGCCGCCGCCGAAGCCCGGGGCGGACTGCCCGCCGACGACCTCGACCTCGTCCGTGTTGTGGTGAAGGATCCGGCCGAACCGCTCGAGGTACATCCGGCACAGCGCCTGGCTCACGCTTTCCGCGAGCCCGTCGGCGATGCTGTCCGGATGGCCGATCCCCTTCCGCTCGACGATTTCCGTCGTCTGGTTTTCGATTGGAGTGTGGACGAGTTCTTCTACGAAAATCCGCCTCTCCGTCACGCGACCGCTCCGGATGGCTGCGCGCAACCCTGCGAGGAGGATATATGTCTTTCTACGCAGGGCATGCGACAGAAATCGAGGAGCCAAGGCGCATGCGTCTTCGCCATCGAGCCGCCCGAGGTCCCGCTGCGACTAATATCCGCGTGAAGTGAAAATTCCGATAAGAATATAGGGCCGCCACGGATTCATGCGTCGTGCTCCCCGACCTCGAAGAGATCCCTCGGCTCCGCAAGGCCCTCGGCCTCACGCAGACGCAGCTCGCCCGCCTCGCGGACGTGTCGCAGTCCGCGATCGTGAAGATCGAACGGAAGCAGATGAACCCGAGCTACGACATCGTCCGCCGGATCATGACCGCGCTCGAGGCAGAAGTCCGGCGCCTGGAGAAGACGGCCCGCGTCGAGGAGGTCCAAAGCCGGAAGGTCCAGTTCGTCGAGCCCCGCATCTCACTCGTCGAGGCGGCGGCGGAGATGCGGCGCCACCAGTTCTCCCAGCTGCCCGTTCTTCTTGGCGGCCGCTGCGTGGGGAGCATCTCGGACAAGACGATTACGAACCTCATCACGGAAGGCAAGGACCCGCGCGAGCTCGCGAAGATTCGCGTGGAGGACGTGATGGACCCTCCGTTCCCGCAGATCGACGTGAAAGCCCCGGTGGAACTCGCCGCGAGTCTGTTACGGCATTACAACGCAGTCCTTGTAACGATGCGCGGCGACATCATAGGGATCGTCACGAAATCCGATTTGATGAAGCTCCTCTAGGGGTTTCGGGTCTCCGAACAAATATGGACCGAACGGTCTTGTAGTTCCTCCTGGAATCTCGTTGGCAAAGATGTGGATCTTCCTCGTGAGCGCCGGGGCCATGGGAGCCATTCTCGTCCTGATTGGGATCACGCGAAATCGATGGCTGAGCGTTCGGCGCTGGACGGCCCTATGGACGGGTGTTTCCCTCGCATTCGCGGGGCTTTTGGTTGCGGCCTATATCGACGGGAGGATTGCGGCTGTGGAAGCGGTCCTGGGCGCCTCCACGGGGTACGTCGCCGCGGTGGCCCTTCATACGCTCCATCACTACCGCGAGGAGACACGGCGCAACCTCGGGTCCCACACGACGGAGTGACCCCTAGTCTGGAAGCGGGACCTCGAACTCGAAGAAGTCCTCCGCCATGTACGAGTTCGGGAACACCACCTTCGCGTCCCCGAGGATTACGCTTGCGTCCTCGTACCGCGGGCTCACGTGGGTGAGGATGAGGACCTTCGCGTTCGCGGCGCGGGCAATTTCCGCAGCCTGGCGCCCCGTAGAGTGCCCGTAGCGGTTCGCTTTCTCCTCGAGTTCCGTGTCCGCCGTTGCATCGTGGATAAGGACGTCGCAGTCCTTTGCGGCCTCGAGGATGTGGTTCGTCGGGAGCGTGTCGCCCGTGTACACGATCTTGCGTCCGCGGCGCATCGGCCCGAGGACGTCCTCGGGGCGGATTGCTCGGCCCCGAACGGTGACGGACTGGCCCGACTGGAGCTTGCTGTACATCGGTCCTTCTGGGACGCCGAGCTCCCGCGCCTTTTCGAGGCTGAACCGTCCGGGTCGGACCGGCTCCTCAAGCGCGTACCCGAGGGAAGGGACTGTGTGGGCGGACTCAATCGCTCGGACGGCGTACTCGCCGCACTCGACCGCGTCCCCGTTCGCGAGGCTCTTCGCTCGAACGAGGAACCCAGGCGTGAAGTGGCCGAGGTTCACGAGCGTGTCGACGAGCTCCTCCGTCCCGCTCGGCCCGTAGACCAAGAGCTCTCGCTCTCGGCCATTCATCGACATCGACTGCACGAGGCCCGGGATCCCGAGGAAGTGATCCCCGTGGAAGTGGGTGAGAAAGATCCGCGTGATCTGCATGAAGGACAGCTTCGAGAGCATGAACTGGCGCTGGGCCCCCTCCCCGCAGTCGAAGAGGATCACCTCGGGGCCCCGTTTCACGGCGATCGCGGACACGTTCCGCTTCGGCGTCGGCCAGGAGCCGCTCGTCCCTAGGAAGACGATCTGCACGCCCGCGACATCGGGGCCTCGGGTATGAACCTTTTTTTTTGGGGGGTCACAATGGGGAACGCCTGGAAAGCATTAATGATGGTCGCTCCATGGCCGTGCGGGTCCCGCCCGTGCTCGCGATCGATGGGGAATCCCTAACTGTCGAAGAGGTCGTCCGCGTCGCGCGCGCATTTGAGCCCGTCCGCCTCGGCCAGCGAGCGGTCCGCCGCATCGAGGCCTCGCGCGAGGCCCTGTTGCGAATCGTGAAGAGCGGGCGCCCTGTGTACGGCGTGACGACGGGACTCGGGCAGCTCGAGAACGTCTCGATTCCCAGGACCGACGTGCTTCGCCTTCAGGTCAACCTCGTCCGGAGCCACGCCGTCGGCGTCGGCGACCCGCTCCCGGAGGATGCCGTGCGCGCCGCGATGCTCGTCCGCGCAAACGCGCTGGCGAAGGGATATTCCGGCATCCGGCGCGAGCTCGTCGAACTCCTTCTCGGGATGTTGAACCGGCGGGTCCACCCCCTCGTGCCCTCCCAGGGATCCCTCGGCGCGAGCGGAGACCTCGCCCCCCTTGCCCACATCGCGCTCGTGATGATTGGCGAAGGTGTCGCGATGGATCGCGGAAAGAGGAGGGATGGCGGAGCCGCCCTCCGGTCCAAAGGCCTCAAGCCGTTGCGACTCGAGCCGAAGGAAGGCCTCGCAGTCCTGAACGGAACGGCCGTGATGGGCGGGATGGGATGCCTCCTCGTTGCGGACGCACTTCAGCTCCTCAAGGACGCAGAGATCGCGGCCTCGATGAGCCTGGAGGCCTTGCGCGGGAGTCCACAGCCCTTCGATGAACGCCTCTCCCGTCTAAAGAAGCAGATCGGCCAGCATCTCGTCGCGGGGACGATGATGAAGCTCCTGAAGGATAGCGAGGTAATCGAGAGCCACAAGGGGCCCCATAAGGTCCAGGACGCGTACTCCCTCCGGTGCATCCCGCAGGTCCTGGGGGCGTGCTATGAGTCGATCCATTACGCCCGCCAGGTCGTGGAGATCGAGATCAACTCCGCGACGGATAACCCGTTGATCCTCCCCGGCTCCGAAGAGGTTCTGAGCGGAGGGAACTTCCATGGCCAGAGCCTCGCCTTCGCGCTCGACTTTCTTGCTCTGGGTCTCGTCGTGCTCGGCGCTATCGCGGAGCGCCGTGTCACGCGGCTCATCGACGCGCACCTCAGTGACCTGCCGCCCTTTCTCACCGAGCATAGCGGGCTTCAATCCGGCATGATGCTCCTCCAGTATACAGCGGCGGCCCTGGTGTCGGAGAACAAGGTGTACGCGCATCCCGCGTCCGCGGACTCGATCCCGACCTCGGCGAATCAGGAGGACCACAACTCCATGGGTCAAGGTGCGGCCCTGAAGGCGCGGCGGGTCCTCGAGAACGCCCGCCGAATCGTCGCGATTGAGTACCTCTGCGCCGCGCAGGGTCTCGAGTTCCTCAAACCGCTACGGCCCGGGATCGGGCCGCGCGTCGCCCACCGCGTGATCCGCCGGTCGATCCCGAAGGTCACGCAGGACCGGCCGCAGGCGGATGACATCGAGCAGATCGTGGGGATGATGGCCGCAAGGGCAATCGCCGGGGCGGTCGAAGAGAAGGTCGGGCACCTGGCCTAGCCGACGCGGAACGCGAGCTTCCGCTTCTCATCATCCGTATCGAGTGGGCGGAAGCATGCGGGACATCGGGCGACGCGGGAGGCGCACATCTCGTGGAAGTCCCGCCCGCACGTGCACTTCGCGATCGCGAAGCCCGTCTTGATCGTTCCCTTGCAGATCGCACAGCGGCTTTCGTGCTCCGCGAGGAGCGCCTGCTTCGGCTCCGCAACCTGCGCGGAGAGAACCTCGACCTGTGCGATCATCTCCTGCGCGTATTCCTTGTCGTCGAGGACGCGACGGCTCTCGACCTGGATCACGAGGGGCACGACGCCCTCCGCGGTCATCTTGATCTTTAGGGGCACTCGCTCCTCCCCCTTCGCCCGGATCGCGGCGATGTCCTTCAGTCCCTCGACCTCTGCGTCCCCGAGAATCCGGACCTTCACTTCCTTGGCAAGGGCCTTCCCTCCGTTTGCGAGGATGAGCGTCGCATCGGACCAACGCTCGAGCTTCGGGGTCTTGACCTCGAGGCTCGCCTGGAGGCTCGGCGCGAACGCCTCGACGGCTTGCCACGAGAGCCGGACGGCGTCCTCCGCGGCGGCGAGCGCTCGGCCGAGGTCGGTCTTCTTCGCCGACATCGCGCCTTGGAGGACGCGTTCCGCGTCCCGCACATCGATCCCGAACTTCTTCGCCTTTCGGATCGTCGACTCCGCCTTGTACGAGAGTTCGACGAACCGCTTCTCGACGAGATGTCGGGATTCGCCGGCCTCGCGACTCCGGTCGATGAGGGCCATCGCCTCCTCGTAGAGACCGTCCTGGAAGGCCCGCTTCGCCTGCCGGACGAGATCCTCGGCATCGCCGACGTCCGCGCTAAGCTTCTTCGCATGCTCGATCGTGCCCTCGGCCTCGTTCAACGCGTCGGAGACGATGGCCGCGCACGCGGCCTCTGCCTCCTCTCGGCCATCCTCGATGAGCTGGAACGCGCTCTCGAAGTTCTCGTTCTCGATCTGCGGCTTCGCCTCCGCGAAGCGCTTCAGGCTCCCGGGGATCTCGACATGCATCCGGTTCGCGAGATCGACGACGTCCCGCGTCCGTTGAAGGAGGACCGTGAGCTTGTCCTTACACGCCCTCACGCCCGCCTCGATCGCCTGCTCGAAGGTGTCCCGGGCCCGATCCGCGTCGCCCGCCGCGAGAGCGGAATGAGCCTCAGCGAGGAGCGAGCCGACGCGGTCGTTGTTCCCGCCGGTCCGCTGCACGATTTTCGCGATCCGCTCGGCGCGACCCCGGCTGTCGAACGCCTCCTCGGCGGTCTCCCGGAACCGGGCGAAGTCGTCGCCCGCACGAATCGCGAGGTCGAGGGCTCGTACGTAGTCCCGTCCACCCGAGGCCTCCTTCGCTTGCTTCAGGATTGCCTGAATGGCGGGAGCCGGCTGTGCGAACTCGGCGAGCTTCGCCTCGATCGTCTGGAGCGCCTTCGATGCCATGTCCTGCTGGAGACCGATCCGCTCCGTCTCCGTCTCGGACTGCACCGCGACCGCGAGGGCCTGCCGGAACCTCCGCTGTTTGAGGAACTCCTTCGCATGCTCGAATGACTTCTCCGCGGATCGGGTGTCGATTCCGTCCCGCTTCGCGATCAAGATTGACTCCTCGAAGCGTTTCATCGTCGTCGCCACGAGGCGCTCCGCCTCTGCCTCGAGCTCGGAAATCGTCTTCGTCGCGAGGTCGACCGCCTCCTCGAGTTTTCCTGCCTTGTGCGCCTTCTCCGCCTTCTCGAGCAACTTCTTCGCGGAGGTCGGGTCGATTTGCATCGTCTCAACATCCACGATTGCGTCGCGGGCCTGCTTGAGGGCGATGAGCGCGTCTTCCATGAGCTTTTTCGCCCTGCCGAACTCGGCTCGTATCTGGAGGACGAGGTCTGCCGCCTGGCCGTACTGTTGGGACTCGACGAGGCCCCGCACTTTGTCGATTTTGCCAGAGAGGACCAGGATGACGCTCCCCTCCGCGCCCTCCATGAGGCTCTCTATGGACGTGAGCAGGCTCGCGATCCGGTTCCGGATCTGCTCCGTCAGCTCCGTCTCCAGGGTTTCCGTGAGCCGCGAGGCCCGTTCGTACTCCTTCGCCTTCATCGCATCCTTTGCGCTGTTCAGGACCTCTACGAGGGCGGGCGCCTCGATTCCGAGGCGGGTCGCAACCTCGAGCCGCTCCCGGCTCGACATGAGACGCTGCGCGGAGGTGTAGAGGGCCATGAGCTTCTCCGTCTCCGCCTTCGCCCGGTTCGCGAGCTCGAGGGCTTTCTCGAACTCCAGCCGCTCGAACGCCCGCTTCGCTTCCAGGAGGATCTCGAGGACCTTCGTGACGTCTACGTCGCGCTTTTTCGCCTCCGCGACGAGCGCTGCGGAGCTCGAGATTGCGTGGTGCGTCGCGCGGTAGAGATCGAGGATCCGGTTCGCCTTCTCGTTTGCCTCCTGCATGAAGCGGATTGCTTCGAGGTGGTCCTCGACGCTCAGGGAGGTCTTCGCCCGCTTCAGGATGTCCCGCATCTCGTCGATGTTGATTTTGAGGTTCTTGACCTGCACGACCTTCTGCTTCACGAGGTTGAACAGGTTCTCCGTCGCGGCAACGACGTCCTTCCTGGTGCGCTCGCGGATGCCGATCATGTCCGAGTACCGCCCGTTGTCCATGGCCGTGTTCCCGTCGCGCAGGGCCGCCCCGAGCGAGGCGGCATCCGCACCGAGGTCCTGGCCGAGCTGGACGGACGCGCGGAGCGTGTCGTGGAACTGGATCGCGCGTTCCCTCATCCGGCTCTCGACGACCCGCTGGGCATCGTCGAGGAACGCGTACGCGCCTTCTTGGTCCTTCGCCGCGAGGGCGCCTTCCGCCTTGCCGATTAGAATCCTGACGTTCGTGGACTCCTCGCCGAGGAACGGGAGCGAGGCCGTGAGGCCCGCGATTCCGTCCCTGAGGCGCTTTTGGATTGCCGCCTCCGCAAGGTCTCGGCTCCGGTCCGCGAGGTCCATCGCCTGGGAGTAGTCCTTCTCCTTCGTCGCGACGATTGCCTCCTCAAGGGTCCGGCTCGGCTCCGAGAGGTCCGCCCCCATCCGCTCCCCGGACGTGAGGAGGAACTCGCCTTTCTCGACAATCTCCATCGCCCGTTCGTACGACGTTCGCTCGACCTCCGCGCGGGCCTTCACGAGGAGGTCCCTCGCCCCGCGGAGGCTCCGTTCCTGGATCGCGTTGCGGACGGAATCGAGGATTCGGCGGGCCGTCTCGACCGAGGCGCCGCGTGCCTCCGCCTCGGCGACCGCTTTCGTCATCTCCCGGAGGATGTCCTCGACGCCCCGGATCTCGGACATGATCCGCTCGACCTCGGATTCCGCCGCCTTCGCGAGGTCAATCGCGCCCGCGAAGTCCCCCTGCTGGAGCGCCTGCCGCGAGTCTTGGAGGAGGTTCACGGCGGACGTGAGGTCCGCGCCGAAGTTTCTTGCAGCGATGAACTTGTCGCGGCCCTGGGAAATCGTGACGAGGACGCGCTGGAACTGTGCCTCCTGCAACTCCTGGTGCCCCTGGCGTGCGAGCGTCGCGCCCTCCTGGAAGCGGTTTTCCTTGATCGCTCGCTCCGCCTGCTTGAGGATTTCGTGGGCTCCCGTCGTGTCCGCCCCGATCTTCTCCGCCTTGTGGAGCCACGCCGCAAAATTTGCGACGCGGCCCTCAAGCCCCTTCTGGAGGGCCCTCTCGCCCTCCTGGCGGCTCTGCTTGAGGGCGTTGATCGCCTTCTCGAACTCTAGCTTCGCCATGTCGTCGCGGCCGCGCTCGATGAGCTGCGCCATCTTCGCCACGTCGGCCCCCGTGTCGAGCGCAGTCTCTTTGAGGTCCTCCGCATCGCCGATCGCGCGCTCGACCTCGTCTCGGAGGTCTCCCGTGACGGTGTCAAGGCATTCCTGCAAGAACGCGAGCGCCATCTCGAAGTCGTTCGACTCTACCGTCTGGCGGGCCCGGGAGAGGAGGTCCTCGACGGGTCCCGAGTCCTTCCCGATTTTCTTCGCGGTGAGGATGAGGGCCTGCGCCTTCGAGAACGACTCGGAGAGATGCTCGTGAAGAACCTTCTCGCTCCGCTTCCAGACCTTCGTCGCGAGGTCCACGGCCGCCTCGAACTCGTCCGCCTCGAGGTTGCCGCGGGCACGGGCGAGGCCGGCCTCGCCCTCCGCAACGTCGGAGCCGAGGCGCTTCGTCATCTCGACAAGGTTCGCGCTCGCCTCGATGATCCTGCGGATTCGGTCCCGGTAGATCCGCGCGGCCTTCTCCCGCGCGGCCACGGCTTTATCGAGCGCGAGCTTGTATTCCTTCGCTCCCGCGTCGGCGGTTGCTTCCGCGAGGAGGACATCCGCCTCCGTTGTGGTGGCGTCGATTTTCTTGGCGCGGTTGATTAGCTCCTCCGCGCCTTGAAGGGCCCGCTCGGCCTCCTGGCGGGTCCGTGTGGCCTCCTTGACCTTCTCCTCAAGCTGCCTGCGAAGGGCAATATCCTTCAGGTACCCGCTCACCGAATCAGACCTGCGCCATCGTAGGGAGTCGTTTCACTCTCCGAGGAGGTGCGACGATTTTGTACGAGGCTGATTCTATTTAAACGCTATTTCCCCGTTATCGCCTCAGCAGATTTTGACGGGCTCGCCTCTTGAGGGGTGGGCCCCTTCTCCGGCGTCGTCTCGGCAACAGGCTCCTGAGCGGTCCCCCGCGGCTCCGCCTTCGGCGTGAACTTCACACCCGCTTTCTCCGCGAGGATCCGGCGGATCCCCTCCCTGCTCGTCTCCCTGAGACCGAAGAACTCCGCAAAGTATCGCGTTGTCGTGAGCTCAAAGCTCCGTCCGCTGGGCTTCTTGCTGATCAGGTTGATCCCCTCGAGCTGCTGGACGTGCTCGTACACTTTGGACCCGATCATGTCCGCAAGCTCGCTCTGGAGGAGGGGCTGGTGGTAGGCGATGAGGGCCATGGTCTTGAGGAGGTCCCGCGGGACCTCGGGCGGTGCGAACGCCTGGGCCCGGGCGCTGTAGTCCATGCGGATCTGCATCGTCCACTTCCCGCCAACGGACGCGACTTCGATCGCACTCCCGTGATTCGTGTAATCGGCCTCGAGCTCCTTGAGGAGCTCCTTCACGCGGGCGGGCTCGAACGCGGTCGTCTGCGCTATGTCCTCGACTGGTATCGGATGTCCGGCGGAGAACAGGGCAGCCTCGACGATTCCCTTCTCGTCCGTCATGCGGCCACCTCCTGGGCCACGGGGGGCGGTTGCGGCTCGGATGATGTGCGGGCGACTTCTGGCAGCTCCGCGAGCTCCTCCGCGCTCAGCGCGGGTCCCGTCGCCGTCTGCCTCACGAAGATGTCGCCTTGCACGAAATCCTTCTGCCAGATCTTCACCTTCTCCATCTTCGCGAGAAACAGGATCGACACGAACACGGTGATGAGGTCCCACCGGTCGTGCGAGGCGACGAGTTTGTCGAGCGGGATGTCAATCCTGTCGAACTGTGTGATCCGCCCCCAGGTGAGGCCGATATCCTCTGAGAGGTCCTCGGAGTGGACGTTCTCGTGGAAGTTCGGGGCGAACTTCCGGATTGCGTGCTCGCGGAGGGCGTTCAGCTGGAGCTGAAGCTCCGCTTCCCGTCTCGCGCTATCGAACGCGTCCATGAGCTCCATGAGGGTCACGGCACGGCGGCCCTCCCGGCGGATCGCCTCCGCGATGGGCACGCGGCCCTGCCCGAGGACCGCCGCGTTGAAGTCGAGATCCTCCGGCTCGCCGTAGAGATCGGCGTCCAAACCCTCGAACGCGTTCTCATCCTGCGCGGCCGGCGTGGCCGTCTCGAGGACGTAGTCGCTTTGGAGCTTCAGGATGGACCACGCCATGAAAATCAACTTGCCCGCGGTCACGAAGTTCACGGGCCCCCCGTCCTTCATCTTCTCGAGGTACATCTTCGTGAACTGCGCGAGGTCGAGGTCCCACGGGTCGAACTGCTTCTCGAGGGCGAGCTCGAACGCGGCGGCGACGGCCTTCTCGAATGGGTCCCGCAGGGCGACGTGCATTCCCTGGTCGATCTCGCGAAGCATCGCGACGTATCGGCTGATTCGTTCGCCGCCGTTGTTCTCGCTGATCAGGGCCTTGTGGAAGAGGAGGTGATTCAGGATTGACTCGTACGCCTCGCTCATGCCGCAATGACCTCCTGGTGCGGGCGTTCGTCTTCGATCTCCGCGAGGTTCACCTTCATCACGAGCTCAGAAATCCCGCTTGGGGTCATCGTGACGCCGACGATGTGATCCGCCTCCTTGAGTGTGACCTTGCGGAGCGAGATCTGGACGAACTGGGCGGTGTTCGAGTTCTTCTTGATCATCTTCGCGACGCGTTCCGCGTTCACGGCGTCGAGGTTCTGGTCGATCTCGTCGAGGAGGTAGAACGGTGACGGGTCGTATTCCTGGATTGCGAAGATGAAGGCCATCGAGACGAGGCTCTTCTCCCCGCCGCTCAGAGCCTCGAGCCGCAGGATCTTCTTGTGGGACGGGTTCGCGCGAATGATGAGGCCGCCCTGGAACGGTTCCTGCTCGTTCTCGAGGAGAAGCTCCGCCTCGCCACCTTCGCTGATTTCGCGGTACACATGCGTGAAGTTCTCGTTGATCGCCGTGAAGACCTTCGCGAGCCCTTCCTTCTTCTTCTGCGTGAGCTCTTCCACGAGCTTGATCAGCTCCGCCCGCTGGTTTTCGAGCTGTTTGACCTCCTCGCTGAGTTCGTGCAGGCGTGTCTGCTGCGCGTCGTAGTCTTCGAGGGCCCGCATGTTGATGGGTCCGAGCGCGGAGATCTGCGCCTCGCACACCGCGATCGTACGCTTGAGCTCGTCGAGCGCCGGGAGCTTGCCGGTGACCTCGCGGCCGAGGGTCTTGAGGTCTTCCTCCGCCTTCGCGAGGGCCTCCTCCTTGGCCCTTAACTCCGTCTGGAAGTTCGTGTAGAAGTCCTCCTTCGTCTCGAGCCTGTGGCCGAGCTTGTCAATCTCGCTCTCGAGCTCCGTCTTCTCCTTGAATGCCTCGTCCCGCTCCTTCTGGAGATCCTGCATCTCCTTCGACATTGAGGCCTCCAGCTTCTCGAGGCCGCGAATCTCGTTCTCGAACGACGCGAGAGAGGTGTTCAGGTCCTTCACGCGCTTTTCGTGGTCGGTTTTCTGGGCGATGAGGTCTCCGATTCTTCCGTCGAACTCCGTCCGGCGCTCCGTCTGGATCTTGATTTGGGCACTGAGGGTCTCGACTTTCGCCCGCGCGGCGGTCACATCGTCCGCCGCCTTCACACGTTCCCCCATGAGTTCCTTCATTCGGGTCGAGACCTGCTGCGGAGTGGCGTCGAGGACTTGCTTCTTCATCGTGTCCCGCTGGGTTTTGAGCTTCTCGAGCTCCTCGCGGAACCTCGCGAGGTCCTCCTTGATCCGCTTCGAGGTTTTCTCCGACTCCTGGAATCTCGTTCGGCGCGCCTCGAGGTCTTCCTGGATCACCTTGACCTTGGTTGCGAACTCCTTGCGCTTCGTCTCGAGAGCGGACGCCTTCACCTCGACTGTGGAGGTTTCCGAGCCGACATCCTTCAACTGCGCCTCGAGGGACGTGAGGTCCTTCCGGAGCTGCGCGAGGCGCTTCGTGACCTGCTCCGCCTCGTCGTTCGCCTTCCGGAGTTTCTCAGCGACCGCGTCGAGCTCCCTCCGGTCCGGTGCGCCGAACCGAACGGGGCGTTTCTCGAGGTCCCCGCCGATCATTGCGCCACTCGGCTCGATGAGTTCCCCAGCGACGGTGACGAGGCGCACCCCGCCCATGTACTTCCGTGCCTGGTCGAGAGTCTCGACGACGATCGTGTCCCCCAGGACGTAGAAGAATGCGTCCCGGTACTTCTCGTCGAACTTGATGAGGTCAATCGCGAACCCGATCGACTCCTTCGCGACGAGGATCGCCTTACCGCGCGGGCGGCCGACGAGCATCTTGTTCAGCGGGAGGAACGTCGCCCGCCCCGCCCTGTGCTTCTTCAGGTAGTCGATGCACTCTGCGGCGACGCGGTCGTCGTCGACGACAATCCCCTGCATCCGGTTCCCCGCCGCAACGAGGATCGCCGTTTCGTGCTTCGGCTCCACATGGCCGAGCTGCGCAATCGTCCCGTGGATCCCCTTGATCGCGCCCGTGTCCCGGCCCTCGAGGATCGCGGCGACCGCCGATGTATACCCGCGCTTCATGTTCTCGGCGACATCCGCTTCCGTCTTCAGCGTCGTGTACTGGCGCGTGAGCTCGAGGATTGCGTTCTGGAGCTCTCCGCGCACCCGCTCGAGCTCCGTCTCCTCTTTGCGCTTCGCGTAGAACTCCTGCTGCAGCTTCGAGAGGGTCTTCGTGCTCGCCTTGGAGCCGGATTTCAGATCTCCGAGTTGAAACCCAGCATCGTCGAGCTCGAGCTGATACGTCTTCAGGAGGTCCTGGAGCTGGTCGAGCTCGTTTCGGAGGCGCTCGATCGCCTCCGTGGACCGGTCTCCTTCGAGGACAAGCGCCTTCACCTTTTCCTCGCCCTCGTCGATCTTCTCGTTGAGGCCGACGATTCCCTTCTGAATCTGAAGGACCTTGGAGTCGGACTGCGAGGCGGCCTCGTCGAGCTCCCTGAGCTCGACCTCGAGGTGACTGAGCCCCTTCTCGAGGTGGTCCAGAGATTCCTCGACGCTGTGCCGCTCCTTCTCGAGCGCCTCGATGTCCTTCGCGACGCGAGCCCGTTCCCGCTGCACCTCGGCGATCTCCTGCTTGATCCGTTTCGCCTCGTCCGTGCTCGTCGCGATTCCATCCTGCGCTCGCGCTCGCTCGATCCGCAGGCCGTCGAGCTTCGCCTTGAGTTGCTTCGCCTCCTCGCCGCCGCGCTCCGCGATTTTCCCTTCGATCTCCTGGAGCCGGTCCTCGGCCGTCTTCAGGTCCGCCACGAGCGCTGCCTTCTCGTTGAGGAGCTTCTTACGCTCCGCCTCGTACTTCGCGATCTGCTGCTTCGTCCCAAGAATCTCGTTCTCGATGAGGTCCCGGTTCTTGTAGACGAGCTGGGCCCGCGCGAGGTCCAGCTTCTCCTTCTGCTCCCGGTACTTCAGGGCCCCTTCGCGGTCCGAGGAAAGCTGCTGGATCTGCTTCTTGATTTCGTCGAGGATGATCTGGATCCGGCCGAGGTTCTCCTCCGTCTGCTTCCGCTTCGTCTCCGCCTGCGAGATGTCGTCGTCGAACTTTGTGATGCCTGCGATGTTGTCTAGGATCCGGCGACGGTCCACGTCCGAAGTCTGGACGATCCTCTGAATGTCGCCCTGCTGGACGAGGTTGTAGCCCTCCGCGCTGATTCGCGCGTGGGCGAGAAGGGAGTCGAACTCGTCGAGGCTCGACTTCCGATCGTTGATGTAGAAGTACGAGTTGTACCCGTCCTGGACCGTGCTTGACAGGGCGACGTACCGAGTAAGCTTGACCTCGTCCGCCTCGATCGGGATTCCCCGGTCGGAGTTGTCGAAGACGAGGGACACCTCGCAGTAGCTCGAGCTCTTCTTCCCCTTTCCGCCGTTCCAGATCAGGTCCGTGAGGCGCTTCGCCCGGATCGCCTTCGCGCTCTTTGGGCCGAGGACGAAGAGGATCGCGTCCGCGATGTTTGACTTCCCGGAGCCGTTCGGTCCCGTGACCGTCGTGTAGCCCGGAAGGAACGGGATCCGCATCTTTCCGCCGAACGACTTGAAGTTCTCCATCTGGATTTCTTTCAGGTGCAAGGCATCACCGCGAGAGAAAGTTGATACTGAGACTTCTGGATCGCCATCCCATCCGAGCCTTCTGACCGTCCGACCTTCGTCGGACAACCAGCCGTATGGCCTGAGGATATTAAGATTTTGGCGGGTCATTGGAAACGCGGTGTTGACAAAGGGCGGACCAGCCCTTGGCCGGCCGCGGTTGCCCGGATCAGAGATGGCTACCGACCGGCTTTGTGACGAGGAAGGCCCGCTGAAGTCCCGCCACCTTGATTCGGAGTTCTTCGGGTGACGCGCCGAGGGACTTCCAGAGTCGCGGGTAGTCGTGGACCCAGGACCACTCGCTCCCATAGCCCGCGAGATAGTCCTCGTACCAGTCGAGGTGTAGGATGTAACGGCGGGAAACCCGCCACAGTTCCCGCAAGACCGTGGCGATGCGATCCGGTGGGATGTGCATCAGGACTTCGACGCCTAGCACGAGATCGAACGCGCCGTCTCGAAGGGGCAGGGCCCCTGCCGAGGCCTCTACGAGCCGCGGGCGCAGGGAGGGGTTCCTCCTGCGGGCTTCCATGAGCTGATTCCTGCTCAGGTCTGCTCCCACCCAACGCACATCGGGCCGGTCGACGAGCCGTTCGCCAATCCGTCCAAATCCGCAGCCCACCTCGGCGACAGAGTGGAATTGCAGGCCCTTGAGGATCTCGGCGAGCTCCGATGCCTGCCGGGCATAGAAGTCGCGGGTGGCGGGGGAACTGACCTGCCTCGGGTACGAAGCGCCGCGTCGCTGCCAGTAGGCGATGGCCTGTCGTCCGTCGAGAGTCGGTCGCTGCTGTGCCGCGTAATAACCTCTTAGGACCTGTCGAGCGACCGCGCCGGCTTCATGGACGCGTGTGACGTACGCCCTCCCGGCCGCTCCTCGTCCCCTTCGATAGTCCCCGTCGTTTGCTACGGTGCGGAGTTGTTCACTCGCCTCCCCCTCCGTGATCGGAATGACCGGACATCCCGCGTACCAATCCAGGCGGAGTGTCCCAAGCACGGGTTTTCCGAACGCCATCGCCTCGATCGCGACCATTCCGTAGGCGCCGAATGGCGAGAGCTGATCGATGACCGCATCGCATCCCGCCATGACCCGAAGCGCCGTTTCGTGGGGGGCCTGCGCGACGACCCAAAGCTCCGTATCCCGGCCACGATGCCGGGTCACATGCCCGGCCGTCTCCGTTTCTAGCGGCCCGAACGCCTTTCGAAACGCCTCGATGACGCGGTGGGTGCCTTTGTGGACAGGGCTCGAAGGGAAGTGGCCGAACCGCGGGAGCGGATTGCTCGGCTCGGGAGGCAGTGGCGGGAGGTCGATCGGGTTCGGAATCCAGACACTGCCCGGAATCCTCGGCCCGAGATCCGGCGTGGAATGGAACCGGATGTCCGTGGAGGCCAGGTGGTGCAGCCCCTTTCCGGTCCGCGTCTCGGAGCCATGAAAGTGCACGGCGAGCGTCTTCCATCGGTATCTCGTCTTGAACATGGGATAGAAGACCTGGCTCCACCAAATTCCGCCGTGGACGTGGACCACATCGAAGTCCGCGAGGGTCCGCCAGTGCGAAGTCATTGCGGCGTTCCAGCCAAGGGGACCCTCCGCCCCTCCGATCCTCACATCGCTCGGGAACTGGTATGGCGATTCTTGGACAGAGAAGACGACCGCCTCGTGGCCGAGGCGCCTCTGGGCCTGCGCGAGGATCCACGCAACGTTCGCGATGTTGTTGATGTGAGCGATTTTCATCCCGGACTTCCAGAACCCGCGGGAAGGAGGAAACCCCGCGCGGATACGAACCTTTCTGAAGTCACGAATCCATGACCGGATTCAACGCCATCATCGCGCTGTCGAAGGGACGGTCGCGGCAGTCAGATCCTACGTTCCGCCGGATTCCCCTCGCCGGACCCATTCCTCGGTTTCCCCGACAGCTCGGCGGATGTTCCCGTCCATCGATTCGGACTTCTCGATCCACTTCTTCATGAACTCGATTTCTCGCTGGATCTCCGGGTCCTCCGCCGCGACTCTCCGGAGCGCGGGCAGGAACATGTGCCGCCACAGGAGGATCTCTTTCACCATGAGCTTCTCTCGTGTATACGGGTTCCGCTCGTACGCGACGTCTAGTTGCTCCCGCCACAGACGCAGGTACTTGTCGTAAATCACGCCGAGGGTGAAGAGAAACCCGAAAGCGGATAGGAAAATGAGAACGAGGGTCGCTGCCACGATCCCCGGCGTGCTCGGTGAAATCCCGAACCGGTCCTCGAGAAAGCCCAGCCACACGGATCCCACAACCGGATACGCGGTGAACGTGATTACGAGACCCCACAGGAGGAGGCTGAGCAGGACATAGCTCTGCTGAACCCTCCACAGCTGAAGCATCACGTATCGCTTGACCATCGGTCTCGGGCCGTCGCAACCCTTGCAGTCTATTAGTAGGTATCGAGGGGGCCGCGACGCGATGCCATCGAAACCCTTTTCCCCGGGAGAATCTCCCTGCTGTTGTCACTTGGCGGGAGTGCGCCAGAAGTGCGGGTCGGACTCTACACGGAACATCTCTACCGCGACGGGCAGGTCGGTACCGGCACGTCAAAGTACATTTTCTACCTCGTGCGGGAGCTCGAACGTCTCGGTGTCGAGATCGTGCCGCTCCACAAGGGCGCGAACCCGAAGGACATCGATGTTCTCCACGATCCGCACTCGCCATGGAACGCCCCCCTGAAGCCGAAACGGCCCCTCGTGATCACGATCCACGACATGACGCCCTTCACGCATCCCCAGTACTACGGACGATGGGTGCGGTTCCTGTACGCCCAGAAGCTCCGTTGGTTCTCCCGCGTCGCCCAGCGGATTCTCGTCGATGCCCACCCGACGGAGGCAGTCGTCCGCGAGGTCTTCCGGCCACGACGGCCCGTCGACGTGATCCATCTCGGCGCGGAGGAGCGGTTCCGCATCCTCCCCGCCAATCCTCCGGAGCGCCCGTTCATCGCGCAGGTCGGCGTCCACCGCGCGATCAAAGAGCCGATGACGACGCTCCGCGCGTTCGAGGAGATCGCAGATCGGATTCCCCACGAACTCCACTTCGTCGGGTCCCGCGGCGCTCTCGTGGAACCCTTGGAAGCCTTCGCCACGGAGAGGCCCTCATTGCGGGATCGCGTGAAGTTCTACTGGCCCGGCGAGGACGGGGTCCCTCTCGTGTACAACCAGACCTCCCTCGTTGTGCATCCATGCCCTGAGGAGGGGTTTGGATTTGTCCCGCTCGAGGCGCTCGCGTGCGGGGCCCATGTCCTCGCGCGCGCACCTGCGGTCCGGGAGATTCTTGGGCCGTACGGGTGCTACTTCGACGATCCCGCGACCTTGGGGCTGAAGATCATGGAGTGCCTCGCGAGGCCGCCTTCGGCATCGCGGGAGGAACGCGCCCGACACGCGCACAGGTACACATTCCGGGCGACCGCGGAGGCGACGCTCCACGCGTACGAGGCCGTTGCCGCGTGAGGCAGGTCATCGAAGGGGCCATATAGCGGAGGGGAGCATCGTCGCGCGAGGCCGCAGATGGCGACAGGCTCCACGGACGGGGAAGCCGGGTCGCGTCGTCGGAGCCGCCCGCGGGACTTTGTCGACTTCATGCCCGCGGTGTGGTTTCGCCTCCACTATCCGAGCCGGCTCCTCGCCTGGCTCGTCGAGGACCATAAGTTCCTCCGCGAGGCCCTCGTCCGCTCCTTCCCGCGGGCGATCCGCCGCGAGCTCGCGACGAACGAGCGGGTCATCGAGATTCCCTTCGCGATTCGCGCCCTCAAGGTCCCCCGGGGGAGCCGCGTCCTCGACATCGGGTCCCGCTGGTCTCCGCTCCCGCTCTACCTCGCGGCCCTTGGCTACCGTACGGTCGCGACGGATCTCGCGTCGTTCCCGCTCCAAGGTGGAGGAGCGGACTTTGTTTGCGCGGATTTGAGTCGCCCGCCATTCAAGCCGGAATCGTTCGACGGCGCGGTCATGGTCAGTACGCTCGAGCACGTTGGAGTCGGGTTCTATGAAAAGGGCACGGACCCCGAGGCGGATGTCGCGTTGATGCGGGCGCTTCGACTCCTCCTGAAGCCGGAAGGTCTCCTCGTCTTCACAGTCCCGTTTGGGCGGGCCGGAGTCGGGCCTGTCCAACGATCGTATGATGGCCAGCGTCTGCGGCGGGTGACGGACGGCTGGATTTGGGAAGAGGCGAGGTTCCACGTCCGCCGCGGCACGACATGGGAGGAAACCACGGAAGCGATTGCCATGCGCGAGGAATCCAGGCTCCAGACGCACGCCGTTGCGCTCGTCTCCCTCCGCCGACCATAGCGTTGACGAACTCGATACACAGATAAAGACCACGGCCGTTCCACGCGCGATGGCGAAGACCGCGCTGATCACGGGCACGACGGGTCAAGACGGCTCGTACCTTGCGGAACTTCTCCTTTCAAAGGGCTACACGGTCTATGGCCTCGTACGCCGTCTCAGTTCGCCGAACGTTGCCAACATCCGGCACATCATGGACCAGATCCATCTCCTCGACGGCGACATGACGGACCAGAGCTCGATCATCACCGCGCTCAAGGAGTCGAAGCCGGAAGAGATCTACAATCTCGCTGCCCAATCGTTCGTTCAGACCTCGTTCCGCCAGCCGGTTCTCACGGCCGACGTGAACGGGCTGGGCGTGATTCGGCTGCTCGAAGCGGCAAAGGAAATTCACCCCGATGCGCGGATTTACCAGGCCTCGACGTCCGAGCTGTTCGGCCTCGTGAAGGAATCTCCACAGAACGAGAACACGCCGTTCCACCCGCGGTCCCCGTATGGGGTGTCGAAGCTCTTCGCGTATTGGGCGTGTGCGAACTACAGGGAGGCGTACGGCATGCACATTTCGAACGGAATCCTGTACAACCACGAAAGCCAGCGGCGGGGCCTCGAGTTCCTCACGCGCAAGGTCACCCAAAGCGTCGCGATGATCGCCAAGGGCAGGGCGAAGTCCATCGAGCTCGGCAATCTCGACCCGAAGCGCGACTGGGGCTACGCGCCGGAGTATGTCGATGCGATGTGGCGGATGCTCCAGCAACCGAAGCCGGACGATTACGTAATCGGGACCGGTGAATCCCACACCGTGCGGGAGTTCGTGAAACTCGCGTTTCGGGAAGTCGGGATCGAGGATTGGGAGAAGTACGTCCGTACGGACCCCAAGCACATCCGGCCTGCGGAGGTCTACACACTCTGCGCGGACCCCTCGAAAGCGAGGCGCGTCCTCGGATGGCAAGCGAAGACGAAGCTCCCCGATCTCGTGAAAATCATGGTCCGGTCGGACATCGAGCGGCTCGGAGGCTAGTCACTTCATCGTGACGAGCGTGAACGTGAGCTTCTCGACCGTGTGGTCGAAATACCGCTCGATCCAGGGAAGGAGGCGGGGAAACGGCCGCCGGACCCACTTGTCGATGTGGTAGTCGTAGTCCTTCTCTACGGACGCCACGTGGAACCGCGCGGTCGTGTAGTACGACCGTTCGGCTTTCCCGAAGTAGTCGAACGACTCCTCCGTGAAGAATCGCACGTGGGTCGGGTCCTTGTACGCATTCGAGTGCTTGTAGTGCGGGACCTCGATTGTCGTCCTCGCGCCCGGCGCCGTGATCCGGTGGAGCTCCTCCATGACGCGGAGCGTATTCAGCAAGTGCTCGAGTACGTGGATCGCGACGACCTCGTCGAACACGTTGTCGACAAACGGCCAGGGGAAGCGGGAGAAGTCGCACACGACGTCGACGCCCGCGAGGAGTTTGCTGTCTGCGTTCACGAACCCAGGGCGGATGTCGCGGCCACACCCCATGTTGAGCTTCCTCGGACCCGCCAACGGATCACCGCGTCTTCGTCCACGCCGCGAGGGTCTGCTCGAGCCCGCGGCGCAGGGGCGTCGTCGGCGTGAAGTCAAGGAGGGCGCGGGCGCGGGACGTGTCCGCGCGGGACTCGCGCACATCCCCGGTCCGCGGAGGCTTGCGGACGACCTCGAGCGGCTTTCCCCGGAGATCCCCGACGAGTCGAAGCAACTCCAGGATCGACGTGTCCTTCCCGGAGCCGACGTTGATGACCTGACCGCCCGCGTTCGGTGCCTCCGCGGCGCGTTCGAAGGCTTCCGAAACGTCCGAGGCGTACACGAAGTCCCGGGTCTGTAGGCCATCGCCGTATAGCGTCGCGGCGCGGTTTCGCGCGGCCGCCTCGCAGAATTTCGCGACGACGGATGCGTACTGCGAGTCCGCGGACTGCCGCGGCCCGTAGACGTTGAACAGGCGCAGGGACACGACTCCGACCCCATCTTCTTGCGACATTGTGCGGCAGAAGTATTCGCACGCGAGTTTGGTGACCGCGTAGGGTGAGATCGGATCCGGCGGGAGGTCCTCCGTGAGAGGTCCCGCGGATCGCCCATAGACGGCGCACGTCGACGCGAACACGACGCGCGTCGCCCCCGCGTCGCGCGCCGCGACGAGGACGTTGATCGTGCCCATTACGTTCGCCTCCGCGTATGCGAGAGGCTGCTCAACGCTCTCGGGGACGGACGTAAGGGCTGCGAGGTGGAACACGACGTCCGCACCGGAAATCGCCTTCTTCACGGCCCGGGGGTCGAGGACGGACCCCTTTACGAGCTCGACGCGGTCTCGCATATGGGCGAGGTTCGTGAGCCTCCCGACGCTCATGTCGTCGAGGACAATGACCTCGTTCTTCGCGGCGAGCCGCGCCGCGAGGTGGGACCCGACGAATCCGGCACCTCCCGTCACGACGACGCGCTGGCCCTCGAGCATCGGACGCGGCGAACCCCCGCGGCGACGTTAAACCTTCCTCCGCAGAAGGCTGCGCGTCCGAGTGAGTGAGTACAATACAAGCAATACCCCCGCTCATCCCCTCGACGTTCGTAGCGGGCGCCGCGGGCCGGGACGGCCCGAGGATGGAAACGCATGCGACGTTGGGACTGGATCGTGGAGCATGTGACGCGGCTGGAAGAACAGCGGTACCTCGCCCTCCTCGCGCGGGTCATGGAGGTCGACTTCGGCGGGCGGGTCGAGCGGGAGAGGGACCTCACCGCTTTCATGGCGGCGCGTTACCGATGGGGCAACAAGACGACCCGCCGGCGAGCGTCGCGGCTCGCGGAGATCGGAGTGGTCCGATGGGCCCGGAGCGAGCGGGATCATTGGACGAAGACGTACGAGCTCGTGCCGGAGGCGGAGCTCGGACCGACCGTGAGCGCCCTGGAGTCCGCGGAGGCGAGTCCCTAGGCCTTCCGCTTCTTCCGTTTCCCGAGGGCGAGGACCCGGCCCGTGAAGTCCGACGCCCAGAACGCGCGGAACGAAGTCATGAAGAAGTCGCACGCGGACAGTACGAGGATCTCGGCCGGGCGTCCCTGCATCGATCGGTGCCGGACGAGGGCCTCCTCCCGATCCGGAAAAAGGTCGAAGCGGACCTGCTCGTACGCGGACTTCCGGGCGACCTTGCGGAAGAATGAATTCTTGCGGACGATGAGGCGGCGGTACAGCGAGTGATCGACCGGCCGCACGAAGGCGAACACGACGGCCTCCGGCGGGGCGGAATTGATGTGGTCCCACCCGCGTGGGTCCGTGATGAATCCCATGAAGCCGCCGACCTGGGCCCCGTCGACCGTCCTCCAGAACCGGTGGCCGTAAAGGCCGCCGGTCGTTTCGAGACGAGTTTCGAAGCTCTGTCGAGTCCGCCGGAGCGGAATCCTCATCCGGTCCATCGCGGCGCGGAGCGGGCGCTTGTCGATCTGTGTTCGGGCCGTGGCGGGTTGCACGACGCCGCGCAACCGCGAGTCGCTCATGTACTTTGCTCGGATCCGCGCCGCCTAGTTTTATCGGGGTCCCCGGGTTACGTACCCCATGGCCCGTCGGTGGACCGCGCGGACGTTCCTCGTCGTGGGGCTGCCGCTCTTCGCAATCGGGTTCGGCCTGTTCCTCTGGGAATTCACGTCCGAGCTTGACATCGGACTCATCTCGTTGCCGCTCCTCCTGATCGGCCTGTTCCTCCTGTTCGAAGGATACGTGACGTGGCGGCGTGCGCGGCTCCGATCCACGGATAACCCTAAATAGCGGCCCTCGGTTCGAGCCGCGATTCTGGGGGCTCTGGCACATGGAATCGTTCGTCTTTTGCCGGGCATATCATTTGGGTGCACCCGACAGAGTCTTCGCGGAGGAGTCCGCGCCGGAGCACTACCCGCGGGATCGCACGTTTCACCTTCGGCATGTGAGGCTCAACATAAGGCTCGACGAGAGGGAAGGGACGGTGGAGGGGACTGCGACCCTGACACTGAGCCCGCTTAACGATGGTCTCCGAGACATCGACCTCGATGGTGAGGACCTCCACATCCAAAAGGTCGCGGACAGCGACAGGAAGAGCCTCGACTTCGAGCACGATACGCGGAAACTGAAAATCCGCCTTGGCCGGGCTTACAAGGCCGGGACAGAATTCACGCTGAGCATTGCGTACGACTGCAAGCCGAAGAAGGGGATGTTCTTCATTCGGCCCTCGAAGACGTATCCGCGGCATCCCTGGATGATCTGGACGCAGGGCGAGGAGGAGGACAACCGATGCTGGTTCCCCTCGTACGATGCCCCGAACCAACGGATGACGTCGGAGGTCATCGTGAGGGTGAACGAGAAGCACTTCGCGATCTCGAACGGCAGGCTCCTCAAGGAGTCGCGCGACGCACGGCGGAAGACGCGAACGTTCCACTGGCTCCAGGAAGTCCCGCATCCGAATTATCTCATCACGATTGTGAGCGGGGAGTTCGATGTGGTCGAGGAAACCTGGGAGGGCGTGCCGCTCCAGTACTACGTCCCGAAGGGCCGTGGGCCCCAAGTCAAGGACACGTTCCGGTACCTCCCGTCGATGATGACGTTCTATTCGAAGGTCACGGGCCTCAAGTATCCGTACCCGAAGTACGCGGAGGCCGTCGTGCAGGACTTCACGTTCGGCGGGATGGAGAACACGTCCCTGACGGTCCTGTACGACGGCTGCCTTGTCGACCCACATACGCGGCCCGACTATCGGCCGGAGGGCCTGTTCGCCCACGAGCTCGCGCACCAGTGGTTCGGCGACTGGATGACGACGAAGTCATGGGGCCACCTTTGGCTGAACGAGGGCTTCGCCTCGTACTTCGACCCGTTGTGGTTCGAAGCGGAGTTCGGGCGGGACGAGTTTCAATGGCGGATGCACGAGGTCGCCCAGGGCTACTTCGAGGAGGACGCGAAGTCCTACCGCCGGCCGATCGTCACACACAAGTACCACGACAATGAGGACATGCTTGACAGCCACACGTACAACAAGGCCGCGTGCGTCCTCCACATGATCCGTTACGTCCTCGGCGAAGACCTCTGGTGGAAGGCGATCCGCCACTACGTGCGGCGGCACGCGATCAGCAACGTGGAAACGAATGACTTCAAGGTCGCGATTGAGGAGGCCACGGGACGGAACCTTGACAGGGTCTTCGACCAGTGGTTCTACAAAGGCGGACACCCCGACTTCGAGGTCTCGTGGAAGTACGACGACAAGACGAAGCTCGTCGCGCTCACCGTGAAACAGAAGCAGGAGGTGAAGGACCTCACGCCTCTCTTCCTGACGCCCGTGGAGATCGAGCTCCACGTGAAGGGGAAGGCGCGGCGGGAGCGGATCGAGGTCTCGCGGCCGGAGCAGACGTTCTTCTTCGATGCCTCCGCGAAGCCGGACATGGTCTTGTTCGACCCCGACAACTGGATCCTGAAGAAGCTCAC
>Ga0209342_10000673_pt1 | contig 39691 bp, 36 predicted proteins | sample RifCSP16_2_FD_184023 | JGI IMG/M metagenome (GOLD analysis project Ga0209342, IMG submission 184023) | Soil microbial communities from Rifle, Colorado - Rifle CSP2_sed 16_2 (SPAdes) (version 2) | ecosystem: Environmental > Terrestrial > Deep subsurface > Rock core/Sediment | place: Rifle...
GAGCAGGGAGTGGCGGTGACCGAGATTCGGGTGGATGGCGGCCGGGTGACGGGAGTCGTGACTCAAAACGGCGAGAGCATCCACTCCCGTGTGGTGGTCAACGCGGCGGGGCTCTGGGCTGGGGCCGTCGCCGCCCTGGCCGGCATCACCCTTCCCATCGTGGTGGGGCGGCACCCGGTGTTCATCCTCAAGCGGGGAGCCGCGTTCGGCCCTCCCCACCCGGTCTATTTGGACCTGGCCGGCGGCACGTACGTCAGGCCGGAGACGGGGGACCTCACCCTCACCGGCTCCCTCGTCGAGGACGAGACGCGGCACCCCATGGACCCCGAGCTGCTCGGCAACGAGGCCGGCTTCGAGGAGGCGGCCGAGGCCCTGGAGCTGACGAGCCGGGCGATCCCGGCCCTGGCGGACGCGCACTACCAGCAGGGCTACGCCGGGGCGTTCGACATCACGCCGGACTGGATGCCGATCCTCGACGAGTCGCCCGTCCGCGGCTTTTACATCGCCGCCGGCATGAGCGGTCACGGCTTCAAGCTCGCCCCCGCGGTCGGCCAGATGATGGCGGAATTGATCACCGGGGGCCGGACCACCGTCAACCGGGCGCCCTTTGCCTTCGACCGTTTCGCCGCCGCCCGCCGGCGTGGCGAGAGCTTCGTCGGCTCCTTCTTGGGATCCTCATGACCAAGGTATTCCGGCGGCGGCTGGCGGGCTGGACCTACCCCGAGATCGTCAGGGGCGAGGGCGTCTATCTCTACGACCGCGAGGGGCGCCGCTATCTCGACGGCTCGAGCGGCGCCATCGTCGTGACGGTCGGCCACGGAGTCCCCGAGATCGCCGAGGCGATCCGGGAGCAGGCGGCGCGCCTGGCCTACGTCCACGGCACCGAGTTCACCTCGACTGCGATGGAGGAACTAGCCACTGAGCTGACCCCACGCGTTCCGGTGGACGACGCCCGGCTCTTCCTGGTGTCCGGAGGCTCGGAGGCCACCGAGACCGCCATCAAGCTCGCGCGCCAGTACCAGCTGGCCAAGGGCCGGCCGGGACGCTACAAGGTCGTCTTCCGGTGGCCGTCCTTCCATGGCTCGACCCTCGGCGCGCTGGCCATCTCCGGCCGCCCCACGCTCCGCACGACGTTCGCGCCGCTACTCCTGGAGATGCCGCGCATCCCCGCGCCCTACGCCTACCGATGCGCGCTTCCGGGCTGCGGGCCCGCCTGCTCGCTGGAGTGCGCCAAGGCGCTGGATGCGACCATCCGGGCGGAAGATCCCGACACCGTCGCGGCCTTCATCGCCGAGCCCGTCATCGGGGCCTCCGCGGGAGCCGTCGTCCCGCCGGCGGATTACTTCAAGATCGTGAGGGAGATCTGCGATCGCCATGGCGTGCTCTTTATCGCCGATGAAGTGATGACAGGGATGGGGCGGACCGGCAAGTGGTTCGGCATCGAGCACTGGGGCGTGCGCCCCGACGTGCTCACCACCGGCAAGGGCCTCACGAGCGGGTATCTCCCGGGCGGCGCGGTCCTCGTCAAGGGCGAGATCGTGGAGACCCTCAAGGCCGGCGGGGGCTTCCAACACGGCTTCACCTACAGCCACCACCCGGTCGTGGCCGCGGCCGGGGTCGCCGTCACCCGCTACGTGGAGCGTCACGGGCTGGTCGAGCGGGCGCGGGTCCAGGGCGCGTATCTTCAAGAAAGGCTCCAGCGGCTCCTGGATCTCCCGGCGGTGGGCGACGTGAGAGGGCTCGGCCTCATGGCGGCGGTAGAGCTGGTCCAGGACCGGAAGAGCAAAGCCCCCTACCCAGCGGCGGCCCGTATGGCGCAGGCCATCCAGGCGGAGGCCCTCGGGCGCGGCGTCAACGTCTATGCCTCAGGCGGCCAGGTGGACGGCGCGGGCGACCTCGTGATGGTCGGGCCACCGCTCGTCGTCGAGCGCGACCAGATCGACGAGGTGGTCGCCGTCCTCGGCGACGCCATCGCCGCGGTGACGCGAACATGATCCCCTCACCCTGCCCTCTCCCCAGAGGGGCGAGGGATAGACGGATTCCTCTCCCCCACCGGGGGAGAGGACAAAGGTGAGGGGGCGACCTCACATGGCGGACGCATCTCCGATCAGACTTGGCCCCGAGGAGCAGGCCGGGGTGGCCGAGGCCGAGCGTCTCGTCAGGGAGGCGGAGTTCGGGGCGCGCGAGCTGGCGGGCTGGTCCTTCTGGCTGGCGGGGGGCATTGCGCTCGCCATGACGGCCTTCCAGCTCTGGACCGCGGCCGTGGGGACGCTGCCCGGGGTCCTCCAGCGGTCGATCCACCTGACCTTCGCGATGGTCCTCTGCTTTCTCTTCTACCCGATCTCCAAGCGGGCACGCCAGGCGACCCTGCCGTGGTACGACCTGATCCTGGGAGGACTCGGCGCCTATGCCGCGCTCTACATCACGCTCAACCACGAGGCGCTGATCCGCCGCGTCGGTATCCCGGAGCCCATGGACACGCTCATGGGGTTGGTCCTCGTGCTCCTGATCCTGGAGGGGACGCGCCGGGCCGTCGGACTCTGGCTCCCGGCGATCACCGCGGTCTTCCTCCTCTACGCCTTCCTGGGTCCCTGGATGCCCGAGCTCTTCTCCCACCGGGGCTACTCCCTCCGCCGGGTGATCGGCCACCTCTATCTGACCACGGAGGGGATCTTCGGGATCCCGGTAGGCGTGTCGTCCACCTTCGTCTTCGCCTTCGTCCTCTTCGGGGCGATCCTGGAACGCACCGGGGCCGGCGAGTACCTGATCCGCGTGGCCTTCTCCCTCTTCGGCGGCACGCGCGGCGGCCCCGCCAAGGTCGCGGTGGTCGCCTCGGCCTTCATGGGGACGATCACCGGCTCCTCGATCGCCAACACCGCCACCATCGGCTCGATGACGATCCCGCTGATGAAGCGCGTGGGGTTCAAGCCCGAAGTGGCCGGGGGGATCGAGACGGCGGCGGGCGGCAACGGCCAGCTGATGCCCCCCGTCATGGGGGCCGCCGCCTTCGTGATGTCCGAGTGGCTCAGGATCCCGTACCTGGAGATCGCCAAGGCCGCCGCGCTCCCGGCGATCATCGATCAGCTCGCCCTCCTCGGGGCGGTCCACCTCCTGGCGCTCAAGCACGGGATCAAGGGGCTGCCGCGGGAGGAGCTGCCGAGGTTCCTGCCGACGTTCCTCTCGGGCCTCCACTACCTGATCCCCGTCGGGGTCCTCCTCTACTACCTGATCGCCCGGGAGATGACGCCCCTGACCTCGGCCTTCATGGCCATCGTCGCCGCCATGGGGATGTTCGTCCTTTCCAGCCTGATCCAGGGAATTCGCAAGGGACCGATCGTCCCTGGCCATGAGCCCGCGGCGGGAGTGGGGCCCGCCATGGCCGAGGCCGGGCTCCGGCTCGTGGCGGCCCTCTACATGGGGGCGCGGAACATGGCCTCGGTCGCCGTCACCTGCGCCGGTGCCGGGATCATCGTGGGGATCGTGACCCTCACAGGGGTTGGGCTGAACCTTTCAGGGATCGTCGTGGACCTCTCGGCGGGAAACCTCTACCTGGGGCTCTTTCTGACGATGGTGGCCTGCTTGATCCTCGGCATGGGCGTCCCCACGACGCCGACCTACATCATCATGGCCACCCTCACCGCGCCGGCGCTGATCGCCGTGGGACGGGAGAACGGCCTCGAGATCCCCATCATCGCCGTGCACCTCTTCGTCTTCTACTTCGGGATTCTCGCCGACGACACCCCGCCCGTCGGCCTCGCCGCCTACGCCGCTGCCGGAATCGCCCGCTCAGACCCCATCAAGACGGGGTGGCGGGCGTTCTCGCTGGACATGCGGACCTTTCTCCTGCCCTACATGTTCATCACCGCCCCCCAGATGCTCCTGATCAACACCACGTGGATCGAGGCGCTCCACATCTTCGTGAGCGCCTCCATCGGGATGTACGCGCTGGCAGGCGCCATGCAGGGGTACCTGATCACCGAAGCCCGCTGGCACGAGCGCGTCATCCTCTTCGTCTCGGCCATCGCCCTCGTCAAGCCCGGGCTCTACTCCGACATCGGCGGCATCATCGGCCTGGCCCTCGTCTACGCCCTCCAGCGCGCCCGCGCCAAGGACGCCCCGCTCTTCTAGGATGTAGCTCTTCGTGAGCAATCTGGGCCCCGTGCGACCGCTGCCGCGCGATCGCTCCTAGACGGTTGCCGTCGGCGGCCCCCCTGTGGTATAAGAGTGCTCAACCTCTCACCCCCAGCGATGGCAACCTCAGCGGACCGCAGTTCCGAAGAAGACGCGCGGCACCGCCTGCGCCTGGCGCTGCGGGCCGCCGGCCTCCTCCCGTAGCGATCATCGCGTGCAGGTCAGCAGCAGGTCAGCCGCCGGGGCAGACGTGCCCGCCGGCGGTGATTGATCGAGCCCGCCGGTGATGGCCCGCATCCTCCCGTGGATCCTCGGCGGCCTCGTGGTGGGCTCGGCCTTCACGCTGGGAATCACCAAGGTCGAGGACTCCGACGCCTGGGCCCACCTCGCCCTCGGCCGCGAGATGGTGAAGCTGCGGGGCTTTCCCCAGCACGAGCCCTTCACCTTCCCGAGCGCCGGCATGCCCTACTACAACACCGAGTGGCTCTTCGACGTCGTCCTCTACCTCGCATACGCCGGGGCCGACCTCGCGGGGGTGATCCTCCTGAAAAGCGCCATCGTGGCGACGGCCGCCTGGGTGCTGTGGAAGGACGCGTCCCTGCCGGACCAGCGGGCGGCAGATCGCCCGCTGTCCCTCGCTGTCGCCGCGGCGGTGATCCTGGGCGTCTTGCTCATGATCCGGCACCGCTTCGCGGAGCGCCCGGACATGATCCTGATGCTCTTCCTCGCCTTCACGGTCTACGCGCTCGACGCCTACCTGCACGGGGGCCGCCGCTTCCTCTACGCCCTGCCAGCCGTCCAGGTGTTGTGGGTCAACGTCCATCCGAGCGCGGTGGTGAGCGCGGGTCCCTTTGCGGCGGTGCTGGGGGGCGGGCTGCTGCTCCGCTGGATCGGCCGCTGGCGCGGCGTCGAGCCGCCGGGCACGCCCTCGGCCGCCCAGCTCAAGACGGTCGCCCTCGTCTTCGCCGGAGTGGCCGTCGCCTCCCTCCTCAACCCGTACGGCAGCGATGCCGTGACCCTACCGTTCCGCCTCGCGGCGTCCCCGTGGTTCACGCAGGAGATTCTCGAGCTGCAGCCGCCGACCTTCTCGTCGCACCCCGGCGCGCTCATCCTGGTGGCACTCCTGAGCGGGACCTTCGTCCTCCTCGCCCGCCGCCTGCCGCTCGTGTCTCTGCTCGTCGCGGCACCGTTCGTCTATTTGGGCCTGTCGGCGGTCCGGTTCGTCTTCCTCCTGGGCATCGCCTGCGGTCCGATCCTGGCGAGGAACCTGAGCGCGATCGCCGGGCGCCTGAAGCCCGCGTGGGCCCGGCTCGCGCTGGGGGTCGCGCTGGCCGGGACCACCGGCGGCGTCGCGGCGACTGCGCTGACCGTCGCGAGCGTGGAGTCGTTGGCCGATCCGCGCAAGACCACCGGCATCGGAATGGACGAGCGATTCGTCCCTGAAGGCGCCCTGCGGTATCTGGACCGCATCGGGCTGACCGGGCGGATATTCAACACCTTCCACTGGGGCGGCTACCTGACCTGGCGGGACTTCCCACGCCGGGCGCCGATCATCGACGGACGCGGTTACGTCCCCCCCGGACTGGTCGAGGAGATCCACTTCGCGCGCATCTACCCGCAGCATCTGGACCGCCTGCAGGCGACCTACGGGTTCGACGTCGCCCTGGTGGACTACCCGGTGTATGCGGGAGAGAACGTCGAGGAAGCCTTGCCCGGCGTGGACATCGCGCTGGCCTCGCCGCAGTGGGCCCTCGTGTACTGGGATGATGTGGCGCTGGTGTACCTCCGGCGCGCCGACCATCTTGCGCCGATCATTGCTCGGGACGAATACCGGATCGTCAAGCCCGCCAACAGTCTGGTGTTCCTGAGGCGCGCGCTCGCCGATCGAGGCGCGCTCCCCGCCGTGGAAACGGAGCTGCGGCGCAACATCGCCGAGACTGGATCCTCCGCCGGCTACGCCCTGCTCGGGGCCGCCGAACTCACGGTGGGAGCGTACGATCAGGCCATCCAGATGTTCGAACACGTCCGGAGCGAGCGCGCGCGCCTCGACACCTACCATGGGCTCGCCGTCGCCCATTGGGCCAAGGGCAACGTGGGCGCGGCCGTCGTCTTCTACCGAAAGCTACTGCGCCTCACCCAGGATCCGACGGTGCTCTATCAGATGGGTCGAGCCCTCCTCGAGACCGGCAACCACCGCGAAGCGATCGCCCATCTCGAACGCGCGCGCGCGGCGGCTCCCGGGATGGTCGCCGTCTATCCCGCGCTGTTGGAGGCGTACCGCCGCGCCGGCACGGTCGTGGAGCGCGAGCAGGAGCTCGCGGCGGGACATGCCAACGCGGTCCGCCTCCAGGAAGCAGACGAGCATGCGCGACGGGGCCGGCAGCTTCTCGGCGCCGGGCGGCTCGCCGAGGGCGTGGCCGAACTGAAGGCCTCCCTCCACCTCGAGCCGCAGAGCGCCAGGGTCCACAGCGATCTCGGCTTCGCGTACCTCTCCCTGGGTCAGCTCGACGACGCGGTCGCCGAGCAGCGGGCCGCCATCGGTCTGGACCCGAAGCTGGCGAACGCCCAGTACGGCCTCGCCCTGATCGATCAGCGTCGAGGGGACCAAGCGGCCGCCCGGCGCCACCTGGAGCAGTTCGTGCGCCTCCAGCCGCGCAGCTACCTCGCCTGGCGCGTCCGGGAGGAGTTGAGCCGGCTACCTCGCTGAGCCGGGCTTCCGGAGCAGGGCCACGATCTCGACGCCGTGGAAGTTCCCGGCGAACAGCAGGTCCAAGGAAAAGACCGCGATGAGGATCCTGGAGAGGAGGCTCAGGCCCAGGCGCTTGAGCCCGGTGGGCTCGGCCTGCGGCACCACCGCGTCGTGGACCCGGGCCAGCAGGTTCAGGTACAGCCGCATGAACGGGAACCCGTAGTCGAACAGGACCTCAGGCATGCAGGGTGCGAAGACCCGCAGCAGCTCGTCGCGGCTGTACCGCCGCACGTGGCCGTTGGCCGCATCGATCCTCGAGTAGAGGCGCTGGTTCTCGGGGACCATGCACAGCACCCGCCCACCCGGCCGCAGCACTCGGCGAATCTCCGCGGCGACCTGGACGTCACCGCGGATGTGCTCAAGCACGTCGATGAGGAGCACGCAGTCAAAGCTCTCGTCGCGGAAGGGCAACTGCTCCCCGCCGCCCACGATGCAGCCACCCCGAGTCTTGCGCCGGGCGCGCGTGGTGCGCACGCCCTGCAAGGCCGGATCGTAGGACACCACCGTGTTGTGCTGCTCCATCAGCAGGCTGAGGTGCCCGGTGCCGCACCCGAGGTCCAGCACGCGGAGTCCCCTGAGCGGCCGCGCGACCTTCCTGATCACCCGATCCATGAACAGCGCGGTGGGCCCGAAGGTGCGGACGAGGTAGAGATGGTCCTGGTACGCCTCATAGTCGAACGTCTCCCCCGGGGGCGCTCCTGCGGAATTCGTGGTCATGCTCCTCCCCTCCCTGCGCTATAGTGATGGCGGGGTGAGTCGACTTGAGTCTCGCACACATGTGGCGACGGCCGCTATGGGATTAGAGCCCCACCCCGCTCCACCGCGGCCATTCCCGACCGACCGTCCCCCGGTTTCGGTCGTCGTCGTGAATTGGAACGGCATCACCTACCTCCCCGATTGTCTCGGCTCTATCGCCCGACAGTCCTACCCGAGCCTGGAGATCATCGTCGTGGACAACGGCTCGACCGACGGCTCCGTCGCGCTCCTGAGGGCGGCCTACGGGAGCCGCATTCACCTGATCGAGAGCCCCACCAACCTGGGCTTCGCGGGCGGGACCAACGTGGGCATCCGCGCGGCCAAGGGCGCCTATCTCGCCCTGCTGAACAACGACGCCGTGGCGGACGCCGGCTGGATCGACGCGCTGATTCGGGCCGCCGAAGCGGACCCGCGGGTCGGCATGTGCGCCTCGAAGATCTACGTGCGCGGGCAGGACGGCGTGCTGGACAGCGCAGGGCTGCTCCTCTCCCGCGACGGCATCGGCCGCGGCCGGGGGCGGCTCGAGCGGGACGACGGGCGGTTCTCGCACGAGGAGGAAGCCTTGGTCCCCAGCGGGTGCGCCGCGCTGTACCGACGCGCGATGCTCGATGAGATCGGCCTCTTCGACGAGGACTTCTTCGCGTACTGCGAGGACACGGACCTGGGGCTGCGAGGCCGCCTGGCCGGATGGACATGCCGCTACGTGCCCGACGCGGTCGTGTTTCACAAGTACTCGGGCTCCAGCGCCCCATACTCGCCCTTCAAGGCATTCCAGGTCGAGCGCAACCGCATCTGGGTCGTGGTCAAATGCTTCCCGCCGGGCCTGATCGTGGCCAGCGTGGGCTACACCCTGGCGCGCTACCTCGTCCAGGCGTACGGTGCGCTCTCCGGGCGTGGGGCCGCGGCCGGCTTGGCGGGCCAGACGTCCGTGTGGTCCATGGTCGCGATCCTCCTGCGCGCTTACCGGGCCGCCTTCGCGCGCCTCCCCGAGATGTGGCGCCGCCGGCGCCAGGTCCAGGCGCTGGGGAAGGTCACCCCGCGCCAAGTCCGGCGGTGGTTCCAGACCCATCACTTGGGCCTCCGGGAGCTGGCGCTGAAGGACTGATGGGCTGCCTCTTCTGCCGCTCGCCGCGCGTGGTGATCCTTTACCCGGCCGTGCGGGACCACTACGGCATCGCGGGCGGGACGTACGACTTCCTCCGCTGCGAGGAGTGTGGCTCCGCCACCCTGGATCCCCTGCCGGCTCCCGACACGCTCGCCGCTCTCTACACCCCCGACTACACCTTCAAGCCCGATGAGACGCCCCGCGCCGGGCTCCGCGCCGTGCTGGGTGCGCTTGAGTGGCGGCTCTTCTACGGGCGCGGGTACCGGCGGCGGCTCGAGATCTTCCGGCGTCTGACCGGGCTGACCGCGGGCCGCGTTCTCGAGGTCGGCTGCGGCAGCGGGCTGTTCCTCGACTGCCTCCGGAGAGCGGGCTACGAAGTCGAGGGCATCGAGATGTCAAAGACCGACGTGGAGTATGCGCGCGCGCGCCTCGGCCTGCCGGTGCTCCACGGTACGCTCGAGACGCAGCCGCTCGAGGACGACCGGTACGATGCGGTCCTCATGATCTACGTGCTCGAACACATCCCGAATCCGCACGAGATCCTGGCGCGGGTATTCCGGTTGCTCAAGCCCGGCGGGTGGGCGCTCCTCGGGCTGCCCGTCATGGACAGCGGCCAGGCCCGGCTGCTTGGGGCTCGCTGGAGCGCTGTGACCGAGGCGCCGCGCCACGTCGCCATTCCCTCGGTCGCCGGGGCGCGGCGACTGCTCGAGGCGGCGGGCTTCCGCGAAATCCGGAGCGCCCCGTCACCGCTCGTCGAGAACGCGGGCCACATCGCGCTGTCGCTCCTGCCGGGAGCGGCGACGCCGTGTTCCTGCGGGCGCCCGGGGCTTGCCCGGGAGCTCCTCTACCGGTGCGCCGGCGCGCTGTGCATGCTCCCGGGCCTGCTCTTGGCGTACGCCGAGCGGTTCCCCGGCGGTGAGCGGGCGCGGGCCGGCACCATGTTCTTCTGCGGCCGCAAATGAGCGGAGGATGCCCCCATGTTCCGTGACGCGCGCATCCACGTCGTCATCCCCGCTTACAACGTGGCCGACCACATCGCGGACGTGATCAAGAGCCTCCCGGCGTGGGTCGACGCGATCACCGTGGTGGACGACGGCAGCGCCGACGCGACGGCGGCGGCGGCCCTCGCGGTGGGCGATCCGCGCGTCACGGTGATCCGGCACGCTGCGAACCAGGGCGTCGGCGCCGCCACGATCTCGGGATTCGGCGAGGCCCTGCGCCGGGGCGACGACATCGCCGCGAAGATGGATGGCGACGGTCAGATGGATCCGGCGCATCTGCCACGCCTGCTGACTCCCATCATCGACGGCCGCTGCGACTACACCAAGGGGAACCGCTTCCTCTTCGATCGCGAGCTCAGCGTGATGCCAAAGCACCGGCTCGCCGGCAACTTCGTCCTGACATTCCTGACCAAGCTCGCCTCCGGCTACTGGAACGTCTTCGACCCGCAGAACGGGTACCTCGCGATCCACGCAGCGGCGTTGAGACTGTTGGACCTGGAGCGCATCTCGAAGCGCTACTTCTTCGAAAACGATATGCTGATCAACCTGAACATCTTCAACGTGCGCGTCATGGATATCGCGCTGCCCGCACGCTACGGTCGCGAGCGCTCCTCCATGAGTGTCGGCCGGATCCTGTGCTCGTTCCCCCTCCACCTGTTCCGCGGCTACTGGTACCGGTTCTACCGTAAACACGTGCTGCGGGATTTCTCGCCCGTGGCGCTGTTCATGCTCACCGGGCTGCCGCTGTTCGCATTCGGGACGTGCTTCGGCGCCTACACCTGGCTGCAGTCGTACCTGCACAACCAGTTCGCGTCGACCGGGACGGTGATGCTGAGCGTGCTCCCGTTCATCGTCGGATTCGAGCTGATCCTCCAGGCTCTGGTGCTGGAGATCAGGGAGACCCTCCAGTCGCAGCCCTCCGCGGCGCTCCGTCTGCCCCCTGGCTCGTCATCGAATGTGCGGCCCTCCTCCCCCAGTGGGTGATCGGAGGCCTCACCGTGATGGAGACACGCGCGCCGGCTTCCAATGCCCTCGACAGGTCTAGCGTGCGGCCGGCGATCTCGAGGCGGTGCTCCGTATAGGGATGGACAAAGAAGGAGAGCTCCGGGAGCATCTGGCTCAGGTTCTTCAGCCTGATCACCCCACCTTTCACCTCGTAGTCGTCGCCCACTCTGACATCAGGGAGCCCCGGCCCGAACGACCCGAAGGCGGTCTCCTTCACGCCAATCGTGTACTCGCGCGTGACCTCGAAGGTGCCGCTGACCCGGGACTTCGCCACGGAGTGGAGGTAGGAGAGGGTGAAGCGATCACCGACGCGAACCGGTGTCCGAAGGAGAACCCGATTCATCTTGGCGTCAACCACGACGAGTTGAGCCCGGTCGAAATAGAACCCCCCCGCCAGGAGGAGGAGCCCCCCGGCGAGGGCGAGCCAGACGAGCCGGCGGCGGGACACCTACCTGAGGATGCCCTTTTCCTTGTAGAAGCGGGCCGCGCCCGGGTGGAGGGGGATCGGGTTGCCCGCGAGCGCGGTCTCGAGCGTCAGGCTCTTGGCGGCCGAGTGGGCCTCGTGGAACTGCTTCAGGTCGTCGAAGATAGCCTTGGTGAACTTATAGACCAGGTCCTCCGGGAGGTCGCTCCGCGCCACCATCATGGCCATGACCGCCACGGTGGTGGCCTCGGCCTGGTCCTTGTAGGTGTTGGCCGGGACCTTCACGGAGGTGTAGAAGGGATACTTCTTCTTCATGGCCTCGGCCTCCGCCCCGTCCACCGTCACCAGCGCCACCTTGCCCGAGATAAACGTGTCCAGGATCACTGCCGAGCCCATCCCGGTGGTGAAGAAGCCCGCGTCCACCCGGCCGTCCTTGATCTGATCCGCGGCCGCGGCGGCGTCGATCCGCTCGGCCTTGAGATCGCTCTCCTTGAGGCCGTACGCCTCGAGAATCTGGAGCGCGTTGGCCTCGGTGCCCGAGCCCTGGGGCCCCAGCACCACCCTCCTGCCCCGGAGCTCCTTCACCGTCTTGATCCCCGAGGCCTTGGTGGCCACGACGTGGACCAGCTCGGGGTAGATGGTGAAGATCGCCCCCATGTTCTTGATGGGCTTGTCCTTGAAGGCGGAGAGCGTGACGCCGTTGTAGGCGTAGAAGGCGATGTCGTTCTGGAGCAGGGCGAAGTCGGCGTCGCCGGTGCCGATGAGCTGGGCGTTGGCCACCGAGGCGCCCGAGGACTCCACCGTCGCCCGGAGGTTCAGGTCCTTCACCTTGTACACGATGCGGGACATCGCGCCGGCCAGCGGGTAGTACACCCCGACCACCCAGCCCGAGGCGATGGTCACGAGCCGCCGCTGCTGGGCCAGCGATGCCGGGACGACGAGGGCGAGGGCAAGGATCACGACGAGAGGGAGCAGGAGAACGCGGTTACGGCATTTCATCGTTGAGCCTCCTTGAAGTTAGCGGCGGGGTTGGCCGACGACCCAGCCCAAGTATGCCACGCCCAGCGTCATCGCGGTGAGCAGGATCCAGGTGGCCACTTTCGAACCTTCCGAGAGCAGGGTGATGGTGCCGCTGGAGAGACCGGCGAACGCCAGGCCCAGGACGGGCATCACCGGGGCTCCGCAGCCGGTCACCGTGCAGGGCCCCGTGGAGAGCCCGAGCGTGCTCATGAGCGCCCCGAGCACTCCCCCCTGGCGGCCGGTCCGCGCCCCCCAGCCCATCTGCGCCAGGCTCTGCCGCCGGTAGAACCAGAGCGCAAAGTACGCGCCGAACAACAGGGACATGAAGATAAATCTGGAGAGGTCACTCACGGTCACCGCGAACCCCCATTCGGGAACGAAGGGGCCGTCGGCCGTGAACCAGAACAGGGCCAAGTTGGGGAGAAACTCGAGCTTCTTCTCAAGCGGGACGGTAGCCGAGGCCAGGTACTCGGGGAGCCTCTTGAGCCAGGGGTTGAACGTGAAATAGTCCCAGGGCTTGCGGACGACCGACAGCACGAGGGGGGGAAGGAACACGTCCAGAAGGAACACGCCCAGGGCGACGGCCGCAAAGACTTTGAGCCGCGCCCTGACGCCCCTTCCGATCCCTCTTAGCACGCGCACGACAGCACCCACCGGATGGCCCTCCCGCGGAACCTAGCAACGCTTGCGGCGATTATACTGGCGTGGATACCCTAGCGCAACTGGCCGAAATATTTGGCCTTGACAGGCGGAAAGGGGCCATGTAAAAGGGGGTATCCACACTTGGCCCTCAACGATTTTCCACTAACGATTTTCCACTAAGGAGGCGCAAAGATGGGGGAAGTGAGCCGTAGGGATTTCTTGAATTCATTAGGTGTCACGGTAGGGGCTGCCGTCGCAGCCTCGGCGGGGGCCGTCGGCTCCGTCGTCGGCCCGTCGAAAGCGGAGGCCCAGGTCCGGGGAACAATCCCCGACAAGCCCTACAAAATCGGCCACATGACGTTCTTCACGGGGGCCGCGGCGGTCCTCGGGGAGCCTTCGTACAAGGGGCACATCCTGGCCGCCGAGGAGATCAACGCCCAGGGCGGGCTCCTGGGGAAGCGCAAGATCGAGACCTTCAAAGCGGACGAGGCGGCCGGCACCGACGCCAACGTCAAGGAAATGCGCCGGATGAAGCTGTCGGAGGGCATCGATCTCTTCACCGGAGTCATCTCCAGCGGCAACACGCCGGCTCTTGGGCCGGTGGCCGAGGAGCTGAAGCTCCTGACGATCTTCGTGGATGGCTGCACGGACTTCCTCTTCGACAAGGCGGTGCCGAATCCTCACTACATCTTCCGGATCACCAACATGCAGTCGGCGGACGGCGTCATCGCCGCCGTCGCCACCGCCATGACGTGGCCCAAAGTAAGCAAGATCGCCCACATCCACCCCGACTACTCCTACGGGCGGAACGCGTTCGACCACTTCAAGATCGCCATCGAGAAACTCGTCCCCGGCACGAAGGTCGTCTACGAGGGCTGGCCCAAGCTCGGCACCACGGACTTCACCTCCCACATCACGAACGCGATCGCGGCCAAGCCGGACCTGCTCGTCTCCTCGGTGTGGGGCGGCGACTATATCGCCATGTACAAGCAGGGCCTCCGGTACGACCTGTTCAAGAAGATGAAGTTCACCAGCATGATCGCCTTCGGGGTCGCGCCCCACGCCATCGGGAAGGACCACCCGGAGGGCGTCATCGGCGGGATCCACTCCAACTACTACTGGAACTACCCGCCGCAGGGCAGCTGGCCGGCGAACGACGTTTTCGTCAAGAAGTACTACGACCGGTGGAAGGAGTACCCGAACTTCCAGTCCGAGGGCGCGTACACGACCCTCTACCTGCTGAAGCAGTCCATCGAGAAGGCGAACAAGCTGATCGGCGGCTGGCCCGACGACGAGGCGATCATCACCATGCTCGAAGGGGCGTCCATCGCGGGTCCCGCCGGCTATCTTCACATCCGCGCCGATATCCACCAGGGGTACAAGGACGCGGTGACGGGGTTCAGCGTCAACTCGCCCGACTATCCGTTCCAGATTCTCGATCCCAAGCGGATGATCACGATCCCGATCCGGAACATCACGGCGCCGCCGGGGTGGCCGAAGGGAGAGCCGACGTCCACCTACACCTGGATCGAGAAGACCTGGCCGAAGGTCACCAAGGCGTAGCCTGCAGTCGATCCAGCGCTCGCTGACCTGCCCCCCCGGGACCGCCCGCGGGGGGCAGGTCTTTTCCCCGTGACGCGCCGCCTGATCCTCCTGGCCGCCCTGCTCTTCGCCTTGGCCTCCCCGCTCCACGACGCGCTGGCGGACGATGTGCTGGAGTTCTATCCCTCCTACTATCCCCACGAGATCCGGATCGAGGCGATTGATCCGGCCTCGGCCGCGAAGCTCCTGGCCAAGAATTCGCTCCACGCGTACGTGGGCGGGGATCCGTTCCCGGGGGGAAAGCCTCCCCCCGGCCTGGGCCACGTCGAGTCCCTGGGGTCATACCTCGTCGCGACGTTCAATACCGCCCGAGGGGCGATGGCTGACCGGGACGCCCGGTGCGCGAGCGCCGGAACGCTGGTCAGCATCCTCGCCGCGGCCAAGGGAGCCTACGTCTTCCACCCGTACCCGGTGACCCCTTTCCACATGGACTACCTCCACCACTTCGACCTCTCCGAATCGGCGAAAAGGCGCTATGACCCGCGCCCCGTCTCGAGCGTGTCCTCTCTTGCCCTGAAAATCCGACCGAACGGCACACTCGCCAAGCAACTGGTGCCGTCTGCGCTCAGGGAGACCGGGCCGGGGTGGGACGTGACGGTGGAGGAGATCGCGGTAGACGACCTTGTTGCGCCCCACCGCGTGGGCCTCAACGGGTGGCTCGGCCCCCCCTGGATCAAGGAGGGCTGGTTTCAGGCCTACCTCCTCCATGCCGGAACCCTCCGTGAAAAGATCGCGAAACAGGCCGCCGAGGCACTCTACCGGCGCGTGGCGACGGGGGCGTACGGCGACGAGACCGAGCGATTCAATCTCGAGCGGAGGCTGGTCTCGCTCCTGCGGGAGGGCTGCGAGCGGGTCGTCGTCGGCTATACCACGCGGCGGGAATACTTTAACAACTCGGACTACTCGGAAGGCATCGAGAACATCGCCCACGATTCTCAGGCCGGCTTCACCTCGCCGATCTTCATCCGGACCGTGAAGCTGAAAGATTTCCTCTGGAACGGCTGGCTCCGGCTGGGGGTCGAGACCAAGCCTCGGGCCGCCTGGAATCCCCTGGGCGGCTTCACCGACGCGCCGGGCCGGCTGATCTGGGCGGCCGTGGGCGACCCCGGGCAGTTCCCCGCCCCGTACAACTCCAGCTGGGTCCCCAACCGGGTCACCTCCATGGTCGTGGCCAACGAGTTGGAGGTTCCGACGGATGCCCTCCTGCCCGAGCCCGGGACTGGCCTGCTCCGGCCCGTGGGGGAGGCCAAGCGCGCCAGGGCGAAGGTTCTGTACCGCGTCCTCGCGTCCCCGTTTCACGACATGGTCCCGATGACAGTCGCCGATGCGCTCTATCCGTTCAGTTTCGCCTCCCGCTCCCATGACCTCCTGATCGCCGCCTCGACACTGCTGGTGCGGGAATGGCTCGCGGGGGTGAAGGTCCTGCGGGTGGAGCAAGACATCAAGGACCTGCACGACAAGCAGCTCACGTTCCAGGTTCTGATCATCGAGGTGTACCTCAAGCACACCCTGGCGGACCCCCGGCAGGTGGCTGCGGTGGCCCCGCCCTGGAGCAGTCTCCCGTGGCAGCTGATCGTGCTCATGGAGGAAGCCGTGAAACGGGGGCTCGGGGCGCTCTCCCAGGAGGAGGCCAGACGGCAGGGCGTCCCCTGGCTGGACCTCGTCAGGGACCAGAAGGTGAAAGACGGCCTGGCGGCGCTGGTGGAGGAGTTTCGACGGCAGGGGTACGTCCCGGCGCCCCTCCGAGGCTTCGTGACCCCGGCCGAGGCGCGAGCGCGCTGGACCGCCCTCAAGCAGTTCTACGAAAAGCGCCGCCACTTCCTCGTGACCAACGGCCCGTACCAGCTCGAGCAGTGGGGGCGGGATTTTGTGGCGCTCCAGGCCTTCCGGGAATTCACTTACCCGGTGGGCCTCGGCCTGTTCAACCGGTACGCCATGCCGCGACGGGCCTACGTGTCCAGGATCGAGCGCCGCGGGGAGCGGCTCGAGATCCGCGCGGAGGTGGAAAGGGTGTTCAAGTTCCAGCGATCCTTCACCCTGGTCCGAGAGCCGCTGGCCGGACCGGCGTCCGACACGGGCGCCGGGGAGATCCCCGTTGCTCGCTATGTGGTGGTCGGTGAGGATGGCAACGTCCTCACGGCCGGAACCGCGTCCTACGACAGGGTGGGCCTGTTCAGCGTGGACCTCAGGGGCAAGCTGAAGCCGGGCCCCCACACGATCATGGTGGCGCTGTCCCTCGGCGAGAACTCCGTCAATCCCGAGGTGAAGGTGGTCCAGTGACTTCGGGCTTGACTCGGCCGGCCGTTTAGGGCACTTTATCCGCCCGTGGACACTTTCCTCATCCACCTCTTGAATTCCCTCCTCTACGCCTCGGTCCTCTTTCTCATCGCCGGCGGGCTGAGCCTCATCTACGGGGTCATGCGGATCGTCAACCTGGCGCACGGCAACCTCTACGCGGTCGGCGCCTACACGACCGCCTGGGCCGTGGGCCGCGTCCTGGGCGACGCGCCGGTCGTGGTGCTCTACGCCCTCCTTCCCGTCGGCGCGGTGGCTGCCGCGGCGGTCGGCGCGGTCCTCGAGCCGACCCTCCTCAGGCCGCTCTACAAGCGCGCCGAGGAGTACCAGCTCCTGATCACTTTCGGGCTGCTGCTGGTCCTCGAGGACCTGATCCGGGTGGTCTGGGGGCCCTATCCCCTCGCCGCCAGCGCCCTCTTCGAGGGTCCGGGGAGCTTCGCCATCGGCGAGTCCATCTACCCGACCTACAACCTGGCGGTTATCACGGTGGGCGGCTTGGCGGCCGCGGGCCTGTGGGCGTTCGTGTACAAGACCAAGTTCGGCGTCATCCTGCGGGCGACCTCCCAGAACATGCGGATGGCGTCCGCGCTGGGGGTGAACGTGAACCGGGTCTATGTCCAGGCCTTCACCCTGGGCTGCTTCATGGCCGGCCTGGGCGGCGCCATCATCGTCCCTCAGCAGGGCGCGGTCCTGGGCATGGGGGTGGACGCCCTCATCCTGGCGTTCGTGGTGGTCGTCATCGGCGGCCTCGGCAGCCTCGAGGGCGCCCTGCTCGGGGCCCTCATGGTCGGCGTCGTCCGCGAGTTCGGCATCGCCTTCTTCCCTGAAATCGAGCTGGCCGTGCTCTACTTCATGGCGGCCGTCGTCCTCCTGATCAGGCCCGCCGGGCTCTTCGGCCGCACATGAGACACTCTACTCCCGCCGCCGCATTGCGATTGGATGGCTCCGCGGCCGTTCGAGCGCCGGCTTTGCCGGCGCAATCCTCAGGGGGGAGGTTCGGAAGGGGGGCGGAGCCCCCCTCCGAGGGAACATGAGTCCCATCCCGGTGCCGCCGAAGCGGGTGCTGCTCTACACCGCCCCCATCATCGTGCTGCTGTTCGTGCTCCCGTTTGTGGTGCCGCCCTACGAAGTCACCCAGCTCTCGTACGGCTTGATCTTCGCCATCGCCGCCCTCGGCTTCAACCTGCTGCTGGGCTACACGGGCCTCCTCTCCTTCGGCCACTCCGCCTACTTCGGGATGGGGGCCTACGGGGTGGCCTTCATGGTGAAGTACCTCAAGATCACTTCCATGGAGGCGTTCATCGTCGGGGGCATCGTGGCCGCGACCGCCGTGGCCGCGCTGTTCGGCTTCCTCTGCGTCCGCTACACGCGGATCTTCTTCAGCATCCTCGCGCTCGCGCTGTCTCAAGTGCTTTGGAGTCTCGCCTTCAAGTTCTTCTGGGTCACCGGCGGGACCGACGGGCTCAGGGTCCCCACGCCGTCGCTGCTGGGCGTCGGGATGGCCCCGGGGCAGGACAAGATGGCTTTCCTGGCCCACCGGTACTACTACTACGTGCTGGTCATCTTCCTGGTCGGGGTGGCAGTGATGTGGGTGATCGTCCACTCGCCCTTCGGCAAGGCGCTCCAGGCCATCCGAGACAACGAGACCCGCGCCGAGTTCGTCGGGGTCCAGGTCCGGCGCTACCGGTACATGGCCTTCCTCGTCTCGGGCGTGTACACGGGGCTGGCCGGGGCGCTCTGGGTGCCGCTGAACGGGCTCACGACCCCCGACATCCTGCACTGGACCTTCTCGGGCGAGATCGTCTTCTTCACCGTGCTCGGCGGCTTCCAGACCTTCGCCGGGCCCATCGTCGGCGCGGTGGTGTTCAACTACCTGAAAACCTTCGCCGTGGGGTACACGGTGTACTGGCAGATGTTCCTGGGCGGCGTGCTCGTGGTCCTGGTCCTGGCGCTGCCGGGGGGCATCGTCGGGACCGCCGGCCGGCTGGTTGACCGGTTCCGGAAGGCGGCCTGACATGGGCCTGCTCTCGACGAAAGACCTCGTGAAGTACTTCGGCGACACCCACGCCGTGGACCGGGTGGACTTCACCGTCAACCAAGGCGAACTGCTGGCCCTCATCGGCTCCAACGGCGCCGGCAAGACCACCCTCGTCAACCTGATCAGCGGCCTCGTCCGCCCCGACAGCGGCCAGATCCTCTTCCAGGGCACGGACGTGACCCACCAGTCCATCCACGAGCGGATCGCGGAAGGAATCGCCCGGAGCTTCCAGCTCGTCAACCTGTTCGATCAGATGACCACGCTCGACAACGTCGCGCTCGCCATCTTCTCCCGGGAGGGCAAGACGCGCCGCCTCTTCGCCCTGGCCGATCACGACAGCGCCGTGGGCGACGAGGCGATCGAGGTGCTCCGGCAGTTCGGCCTCGAGGGCAAGGCCCGGATGGTGGCCGGCGGGCTCTCCCAGGGCGAGCGCAAGCTGCTCGACGTCGCGGTGGCGTACGCGCTCCGCCCGAAGCTCCTGTTTCTCGACGAGCCGACGAGCGGCGTCAGCACCCGGGAGAAGGCGCCGATCATGGACATCATCACGTCCATCGTGCGGTCGGGCAGGATCACGGCCGTGATCATCGAGCACGACATGGACGTCGTCTTCAAATACTCGGACCGCATCGTCGTGATGCAACAGGGGACGATCCTGGCCGACGGGACGCCCGACCAGATCCGGACGAACGAGCAAGTGGTGATGACGCTCCTGGGGACCCACGCGGGCGCCTGACGATGCTCGAGATCCAGCAGATCAACACGTTCCGGGGGCCGGCGCACATCCTCCGCGGTGTCTCGCTGACGGTCGGCGACGCCGAGGCGGTGTGCCTGGTCGGCCGGAACGGAGCCGGCAAGACGACCACCATCGACAGCATCATGGGGCTCCTGCCCGTCCGGTCGGGCGCGATCGCCTTCAAGGGCCGCGACATCACGCGCCTGCCCGCCCACGAGCGCGCCCGGCTCGGCATCGGCTATTCGCCCGAGGACTCGGGGATCTTCCCCGACCTGACCGTCGCCGAGAATTTCCAGATCAGCCAGCTGATGGGCGCTTCACGGGGTCGGGCCGCCTCGGGGTCGCGCGCCGAGATGGACGAGCGCGTCCTGGCGGTCTTCCCGGAGGTCAAGGAGTTCACCGGGCGGCGCGGGCTGAACCTCAGCGGCGGCCAGAAGAAGATCGTGGCGATCGCGCGGGCCATGATGCTCTCGCCCGCGATTCTGCTCCTGGACGAGCCCTTCGAGGGGCTGGCCCCGGTCGTCGTGAACCGCTTCATCGACGCCGTGAAGAAGATCAAGGGGATGGGCATCTCGCTCCTGATCGCCGAATCGAACCTGAACACCGCCACGCGGATCGCGGACCGCCTCTACGCCATCGACCGCGGCGAGATCATCTTCCAGGGCGACCCGAAGACCGCCCTCCAGAACGAAGAGGTGATGAAGACCATCCGGGGATGAACACCCGGCCTCTCCTCCTGCTGGTCGCCCTCGCCCTCCTCGGGCCGCTCGCCACCGCCAGCGCCCAGGCCCCCTTGAAGCGACCCCTCCTCAACGCGTGCGCCGGTGACCGGAGCAACGTCCCATATTGGACGAACGCGCTCAAGGCCCAGGACCCTCAGCTTCGCGTCAGAGCGGCCCAGAACCTCGGGGAGGCCCGAAGCGCCGCGGCCGTGCCTGCCCTCATGGACGCGCTGAAAGACGAAAACCCCGACGTTCGTCTCGAAGCCGAAAGAGCGCTCCGGAAAATCAACCGCCGCTGACCAGCCCACGTCCCTTGACGGGGTGATTTGCCCGCCGGTACACTGACGGCGCCAAGGTGCAATGCAAATACGCAAGCCTGACCCAAGTTACCGGCTGGGGGTGGACATCGGTGGCACGTTCACGGACCTCGTCATCATCGACGAGGCGAGCGGCGCCGTCCGGGTCGGCAAGCTCCTGACGACCCCCAAGGACCCCGCCCAGGGCGTTGAAACCGGCGTGGTGCGGCTCCTGGAGGAAATGGGAGTCGCCCCGCGCGCCGTCGGCAGCCTCATCCACGGGACGACGCTCGCCACCAACGCCCTCATCGAGCGCAAGGGCGCCCGAACGGGGCTGATCACGACGCGGGGCTTCAGGGACGCCCTCGAGATCGGCCGCGAGGGGCGCTACGACATGTACGACCTCTTCATCGACCCCCCTGCCCCCCTGGCTCCGCGCCATTTGAGGCGGGAGGTGGACGAGAGGCTCCTGGCCGACGGCAGCGTGAAAACGCCGCTCGACGAAGGGGCTGCGCGTCAGGTCGTCAGCGAACTGCTGGCCGAGGGCGTCGAGGGCGTGGCGGTCTGCCTGCTCCACGCCTACCGGAATCCCGCTCACGAGCTGCGACTGGGGAAGCTGCTCAGGGAGATGGCGCCCTCCCTTCCCGTCTCCTGCTCCTCGGACGTGGTCCCCGAAATTCGCGAGTACGAGCGCGCCTCCACGACCGTCGCCAACGTGTACGTGATGCCCCTCATGGCGAGGTACGTGGAGGACCTGGAGCGCAAGCTCGCGGATCTGGGTATCGGGGGGCAGCTCTACATCATGCTCTCCTCGGGCGGTATCGCCCTGCCGGAGATGGCCAAGCGCGTCCCGATCCGCCTCGTGGAGTCCGGGCCCGCCGCCGGCGCGCTGGCTGCCGCGCGGGCCGCCAGGCTGGCCGGCGAGCCGCGCCTCCTGTCGTTCGACATGGGAGGGACGACGGCCAAGGCGTGCGTCATCGACGGGGGCGAGCCGCTGGTGGCCCGGGAATTCGAGGTGGCCCGGGCCGACAGGTTCAAGAAGGGCTCGGGGCTGCCGATCCGTGTCCCCGTCATCGAGATGATCGAGATCGGCGCCGGCGGAGGCTCCGTCGCCCGGGTGGATCGCCTGGGGCTGCTCAAGGTCGGGCCCGACAGCGCCGGCGCCGACCCCGGGCCGGCGTGCTACGCCCTGGGGGGACGCGAGCCCACGGTGACCGACGCCGACCTCCTGCTGGGCTATCTGGATCCCGACTTCTTCCTCGGCGGCCTCATGCGCCTCGACGTGGAGGCCGCCCGCCGCGCTGTCGCCGAGCGCGTCGCCGCCCCGCTGGGGCTGGATCTGACGGAGGCCGCGTGGGGAATCCACCGCGTCGTGAACGAGAATATGGCGGCGGCGGCCCGGATCCACGGTATCGAGCGCGGCAAGGACCTCCGCGCCTACCCACTCTTCGCCTTCGGCGGAGCCGGGCCGGTGCATGCCTGGGAGATTGGCAAGATCCTGAAAGTCCCCTGCGTCCTCCTGCCCTTCGGGGCCGGGGCCATCTCCGCCTTCGGCCTCCTCACCGCGCCGCTCGCCTTCGACTTCGTCAGGACGGCGCCCCAGCAGCTGGATCAGGCCCAGTGGGAGGGCGTGAACCGCCTATACGTCGAAATGGAAGCGGAGGGGCGCAGGATCCTGGCCGCGGCCGGGGTGACCGGCAGCGCCGTCGGCATCAGGCGCACCGCCGAGATGCGCTACGTGGGGCAGGGCCACGAGGTGGAGGTGCCGGTCCCGCTCGGTCCCCTCGGTCGGGAGAGCTTGGAGACCCTGACGCAGAACTTCGAAACGGCCTACCGGGCGCTCTACGGCCGCACCGCCCAGGGGGTCGCCATCGAGGCGCTGAACTGGCGCCTCGTGGTCTCCGGCCCTCCCTATGAAATACGGATGGAGGGCGGCGGGGTTCGGGCAACAACGGGGGGAAGGCCGGACGCGCTCAAGCGCCGGCGATCCGCCTACTTCGCCGAGGCCGGAGAATTCATCGAGACCCCAGTGTACGATCGCTACCGCCTTGCGCCGGGGGCTACCGTCGAAGGGCCTGCCATCGTGGAGGAGCGCGAATCCACGGCGGTGATCGGTCCCGGCGGTCGCGTCAGGGTGGACGAGAGCCTGATGCTCCGCGTGGAGCTCCCGCGGTGACCCCGGCGTCCTTCGAGCGCGGGCTTAGCCCGCGCAACCCTTCATGGGGGAGGCCTCGGAGGGGGCCGTCGAGGCCCCCTTCGATGTGGTGATGGATCCGGTCACCCTCGAGGTCTGCTGGAACCGGCTGATCGGCATCGTCAACGAGCAGGCCGCGGCGCTCCAGCGGACCTCGTTCACCTCCGTGGTCCGCGAGGCCGGCGACCTCTCGGCCGGCGTCTTCGACCGCCGCGGCTGGATGGTGGCCCAGGCCGTGACCGGCACGCCGGGGCACATCAACTCCATGGCGCTGGCCCAGCGCCACTTCCTCGCCGCTTACCCGCTCGAGAGGCTCCGCCCCGGCGACGTCCTCATCACCAACGACCCGTGGAAGACCTCGGGCCACCTGAATGACGTCACGATCTCGACGCCGATCTTCCGCGGGGAGGAGTGCGTGGCCTTCTTCGCCTCCACCTGCCACGCCATCGACATCGGCGGCCACGTGCTCTCCGCCGAGGCGCGGGAGGTGTACGAGGAAGGGCTCTTCATCCCCATCATGAAGCTGTACGAGGCGGGAAAGCCCAATGAGACCCTGACCAGTCTCATTCGGGCCAACACGCGGGCGCCGGAGATGGTCCTGGGCGACTTCCACGCCCAGATCGCCGGGGGCAACGTCGGCGGCCAGCGCCTCCTGGAGTTCATGGACGAGTTCGGGCTGGAGCGGCTCGAGCCGCTGGCCGATGAAATTATCGGCCGAACAGAACGGGCCATGCGGGAGTCCATCGCGGGGCTGCGCCCGGGCGCCTACGAGTACGCCATCACCTCGGACGGGTTCGACGAGCCCATCACGATCAAGGCGCGCTGCGAGGTCAAGGGGGACGAGCTCTGGATCGACTACGCGGGGTCCTCGCATGCCTCCCGCCGGGGGATCAACGTGGTCATGAACTACACGCTCGCCTACACCACCTACGGCGTGAAGGTGATCGTGAGCCCTGACGTCCCCAACAACGAAGGAGCGTTTCGGCCCGTGAGGATCACGGCGCCGGAGGGGTCGATCCTAAACGTGAAGCACCCGGCGCCCGTGGCGGCCCGCCACGTGGTCGGCCACTTCCTCCCTCACGTGGTGGCCGGCGCGCTAAGCCAGGCGCTGCCCGACAGCGTGATGGCGGAGGGAGCGGCGAACATCTGGGGTGTCCAGGTGGCCGGCAAGGACCTGGCGGGCCGTCCCTTCACGTACATCTTTTTCACATCGGGCGGAACCGGCGCCCGGGCGACCAAGGACGGATTGTCCTCCACGGCCTTCCCCTCGGGGGTGCTCGGGACGCCGGCGGAGGTCATCGAGTCGCTCTCGCCCCTGCTGATCGAGAAGAAGGAGCTGCGCTCCGGCTCGGGCGGAGACGGAAAATATCGTGGCGGCCTCGGCCAGACGATCCAGTTCCGGGTGAGGACGCGGGAGCCCTTCGTCTGCTCGATCCTTTGCGACCGCACCCGGACCCCGGCCCAGGGTTTCTTCGGGGGCCTGCCCGGGGCCACGGGCCAGGTCCTCATCAACGGCCGGCCGCCGGCCAACCCCAAGGCCGAGCAGGTGCTCTCGCCCGACGCGGTGGTCGAGATCCGCCTCCCGGGCGGCGGCGGCTACGGCAGGCCGGAGGCTCGGGATCCGGAGCTTGCCCGGCGCGACTTGAGAGAGGGGTATGTCGCGGCACGCCTTGACAGGCCCGGCGGCCGGCCCTAGAATCAGCCCGCATCTTGACAGCCTCATCGCCTACAAAGGAGAGCCTCCCATGAAGCGACTTGGCGTCCTGCTCTCGCTCCCGCTCCTGCTCTGCCTCCTGGGCGCTCCCGTCTCGGCCCAGCCCAAGGAGGTCGTGATCGGGGTGATCTATCCGATGTCCGGGGCCAACGCCCAGGCCGGCGTGGACAACAAGCCGGTCCTCGAGCTGGCCGCCGACATCGCCAACGGCGCGGTGGATATCCCGTACCCGTTCTACCAGCGGCTCAAGGGCATGCCCGGGCTCAAGGGCGCCAAGGTCCGGCTGATCTTCACCGACCACCAGGGCAAGCCCGATCTCGGCCAGGCCGAGGCCGAGCGGCTCATCAGCCAGGAGAAGGTCGTGGCCCTCGTCGGTTCCTGGCACAGCGCGGTCACGGCGACCGCCAGCCAGGTCGCCGAGCGGTCGGGGACCCCGTTCATGAACCCCGAGTCCTCCTCGCCGCCGCTGACCCGCCGCGGCTTCAAGTGGTTCTTCCGCACCTCGCCCCACGACGAGCACTTCACCCAGGTGATGTTCGACTTCTTCCGCGACTTCCAGAAGAAGAAGGGGATCACCCTCAAGACGCTGGGGGTCACCTATGAGGACACCCAGTTCGGCGCTGACAGCGGCAAGGTGATGAAGGATCTGGCCAAGAAGTACGGCTATGAAGTCGTGGTGGACCTCCAGTACCGCGCCCGCAGCACCTCCCTGGTGGCGGAGACCCAGCGGCTCAAGGCGGCCAATCCGGACGTCTGGATGCCCACCTCCTACCAGACGGACGCCATACTCTTCGTCAAGCACTTCAAGGAGCTCGACTACAACCCGAAGATGATCATGACCCAGAACGCCGGCCACATCTCTCCGGACTTCATCCAGGCGGTGGGGAAGGACGCCGAGGGGACGATGACCCGGGCGCCGTTCTCGACCGACCTGATCGCCAAGCGCCCCATCGCCCAGGTCGTCAACGAGCAGTACAAGAAGCGCTCCCCTGGCAACAAGGACCTCTACGACTTTCCGGCCCGCGCCTTCACGGGAATGATGTCGCTCCTGGACGCCATCAACCGGGCCGGCTCCACCGACCCGGAGGCCATCCGCAAGGCGCTGGTCGCCACCAACATCCCCGGCGACCAGCTCATCATGACGTGGGAGGGCGTCAAGTTCGATGAGACCGGCCAGAACACCGGCGTCAAAGGGATCATCCTCCAGCTCCAGGGGGGCAAGTACCACACGGTCTATCCCTTCGAGTCCGCCACCGCCGAGGTGATCTATCCGATCCCGAAGTGGTCGGAGCGTAAGTAACCCGATCAGAGCACGAGGCTCCATCGTCGCGTGAGCCCGCGGCGGCGTCCGGGATCGGGCTTTGTGTTTCCTGGGCTCGCTCCAACATCAGGTCCGAGGCCTACCGGCGACCCGGCGCCGGCCCGGATGTTTGCTCCGCGCACGGGCTCGCTTCGCTTCCGCCAGGAACTCTTCGAAGCGGTCGGCGAATCCCTCGGCGACACTCCAGCGGCGCACCGCGGGGAGATGTACCTGGCTTCGCCGGACGATCCACACCGCCACCTGCAGGCTCTGCCTATCGTTCCAGTGGTAGAAGGCCGCCAGCCGGTCCCGGCATGAGTCCGTGGGCGAGAGCATCACGGCCAGGCCGTGAGGCGTCCGGCGGGTCACAGGGCGGATGTCGGTGTCATTGCCGATCGCGAGAGGCCCACGAGGGAACTCCACGTAGAACCGCGTCCGGGGACGCACGTACCGATCCCCTTTCCGGGTGAACCCGAGCGTCGCCATCGCGGCGTCCAGTTGCGACTGCTTCGCGGGGCCGGTCAGGATGAAATCCATGTCGGCCGACTGGAAGGCACCCCGGGTGTACAGGCTCGCGCACGCGCCACCGCTCAGCACGGCCCTGATGCCGTGTCGCCGTAAGGCGTCCCCGACCGCAACCGCCACCGCGCCCAGGCCCGACCGTTCGGTGATCCTCACAGGGGCTTGCCGGTCCGGCGCGGCCGGCGGCGAAGGGCGGCCACGCGGTCCCGGAGGTCGGCCTCGGGCTCGACCAGGCGCCGCAGGAACTCACTCAGTGCAGCGGAGGCGAAGTAGCGCGGGTTCAGCTGGAAGACACGTGTCCGGCCCAAGGACCGGGCCGCGACGAGGCCGTCCAGTTCCAGCCCGCGGAGCGCCCCCTGGACGCCGGAGAGGGGCATTTCGAGCACCCGCGCGAGCTCCCTGGCATAGCTCTCGCCCAGAAGGCGCAGCGCCAGCAGGACCCGGGTGCGCCCCTGCCCTCCGAACGGGCTCGACGTCGTATTGACCATAATTTAGTGTCATATGACCATATAAAGTGGTCAACTGTCAATGGCGCCACCGAACGCCCGACTATGGGGTCAGGTCTTGCAATCACGCATGCCGCCGTCACCACGGGATCGACTGTTGCATTGCAAGACCTGACCCCCTATACTGCGGCCGGTTCTGCCCGCCCATGACGGCTGAGATTCTCCTCCAGAGCGTGATCAGCGGCATCCTGATGGGGTTCGTCTACGCGCTGATCGCCGCCGGCCTGTCGCTCATCTTCGGCCTCATGGAGATCGTCAACTTCGCCCACGGCGAGTTCCTCATGCTCGCCATGTTCGGCGCGTTCTGGGGGTGGGCGCTCTGGTCCGTGGACCCGCTGCTCTCCCTGCCGCTCACCACGCTGGCGCTCTTCGTGCTCGGCGTCCTGACCTACAAGGGCATCATCCGCTGGATCCTCGGCGGGCCGATGCTCGCCCAGATCTTCGCCACTTTCGGACTGGCCATCTTCCTCCGGAGCGCGGCCCAGTTCCTCTTCGGCGTGGATTTCCGGCTGATCCAGAACCCGTGGGTCCAGGGGCGCATCTCCCTCGGCGGCCTCTTCATCGGCCTCCCCCAGCTCACGGCGAGCGCCGCGGCCCTCGCCGCCTTCGCCGGCCTCTACTGGTTTCTCAGGCGCACGGAGACCGGCCTCGCGCTGCAGGCCACGGCCCAGGACCGCCAGGCGGCCGCGCTGATGGGCATCAACACGGAGCGGATGTTCGCGCTGGGCTGGGGAATCGGCTCGGCCTGCGTGGGCGTGGCGGGCTCCCTGCTGGCGATCTTCTTCTACGTCTTCCCCGACGTGGGGGCGACGTTCGCCCTCCTGGCCTACGTCACCGTCGCCCTGGGCGGGTTCGGGAACGTCCCCGCCACGCTGCTGGCGGGCGTGATCGTCGGGCTCGTGGAAGTCCTGGGCGGGATGCTGATCGCCCCGGCCTTCAAGTACGCCATCGTCTTCCTGCTCTACCTCCTGGTCGTGCTAATCCGCCCGCAGGGGCTCTTCGGCAAGTTCTGATGGCCGTGGCGATTACCGTCGCATCCCGGCGTTCTCGGTCGTCGCCGATCCTCACGTACAACTGCGTACGCTCCGGTCGGCTCCTTCCTCGGGCCTTGGGCTGCTCGGTTCTCGCCCCGGCCCAACGAGAAAACTGATGGCCAAGTGGATCACCGGCGGGCTCGCGCTCCTGGTGCTCCTGGCTCTCCCGGCCCTCGTCACCCGTCCCCATCACCGCCACGTGCTGATCATGATCTTCCTTTACGCCATGCTCGCCACGGCCTGGAACATCCTCGCCGGCTACTGCGGGCAGATCTCCCTCGGCCACGCCATCTTCTTCGGCCTGGGCGCGTACACGTCCACCACGCTCGTCAAGCAGGCGGCGCTCTCTCCCTGGATCGGCATGGCGGCGGGGGCGGTGGTGGCCGTCGTGGTGTCCCAGGCCATCGGCTTCCCGGTGTTCCGGCTCAGAGGCCACTACTTCGCCATCGCCACCATCGCCCTGGGGGAGATCGTCCAGACCCTCTTGATCAACTGGGACTGGATCGGGGGCGCGCGCGGCGTCTTCATCCCCATCCGGCGGCCTGACAGCTTCGTGCACTTCCAGTTCAACGAGTCCAAGCAGAACTATTACTACATCGCGCTCGCCATGTTCGCCCTCGCGCTGCTCGTCACGCGCCTGCTGGAGCGCTCCCGGGCGGGGTACTATTTCCGCGCGATCCGGGAGGATCAGGAGGCGGCTGCGAGCCTGGGGATCAACGTGGCCCGTTCCAAGCAGCTCGCGATGGCCATCTCGGCCGGGCTCACGGCTCTGGGCGGGACGTTCTACGCCCAGTACATTCTCTTCATCGACCCGGAATCGGTCCTTTCCCTCTCGCTCTCGATCCTGATCTGTCTCGTGGCCGTGCTGGGAGGCGTGGGAACGCTCTGGGGCCCGCTCCTCGGCGCCGCGGTGCTTGTCCCCCTCTCGGAGGGCACGCGGGTGCTGCTCGGCGGCGGGGGCAAGGCCCTGGACCTGCTGATCTACGGCGGGCTGATCGTGCTGATCTCCGTGGCCCAGCCCGGCGGGCTCATGGCCCTGCTTCGCAGGGCCAGGGGAGACGCTCACCAGCTTGGCCTCGGGGCGCCTTCGCGCCCGAGGCTCGGCCATGACAAGCCATGAGTCTTCTTACGGTGGCCGGGATCACCAAGCGCTTCGGCGGCGTCGTGGCCAACCAGAACATCTCCTTCCAGGTGGCCCCCGGGGAACTGGTGGGGATCATCGGGCCCAACGGCGCGGGCAAGTCCACCCTCTTCGACGTCGTCGCCGGTATCGAGCGGCCCGACGCGGGGGAGGTCCGCCTGGAGGAGCGGCGGTTGACCGGGCTCAGGCCGGATCAAGTCAGCCGCCTCGGGGTCGGCCGCACCTTTCAGAAGCTCCGCCCCTTTCAGGGAATGACGGTGCTCGAGAACGTCACCGTGGGGGCACTCCAGAAGTGCCGCGACGTGGCTCACGCCCGCCGCGAGGCCCAGGAAGCCCTCGAACGGGTCGGGCTGGCGGAGAAGGCGGACGCCTATGGGCGCACGCTCTCCACGGGGCAGCGGAAGCGCCTGGAGCTGGCGCGGGCGCTGGCGACCCGTCCCCGGCTCCTTCTGCTCGACGAAGTGACCGGCGGCGTGGACCAGGGCTCCATCCCGGGCCTCATCCGCCTCATCCAGGACCTCCACCGCGCGGGGATGTCGCTGGTGGTGATCGAGCACAACATGCGCGTCATCATGGCCATGGCCCAGCGCATCGTGGCGCTCCACCTGGGCGAGGTGATCGCCGACGGCCCACCCGAGACGGTGACGCGGGACCGTCGCGTCGTCGAGGCCTATCTGGGGCAGGCCTATTACCCGGAGGGGGGCTAGCGCCCCCCACGATACGTGAGCGTCATGCTGGCGGCGGAAGGCCTGGACGTGGCCTACGGGGACTTCCAGGTTCTCTGGAGCGCGGGAATCCGGGTCCAGGAGGGGGAAGTCGTCTGCCTCCTCGGACCCAACGGCGCCGGCAAGTCCACCCTGATGAACACGCTCTCTGGGCTCCTCAAGCCGCGCGGGGGGCACGTGGAGTTCAGGGGCAAGCGCATCGACGGGGTGCCGCCCCACGAGATCGTCGGCGAGGGCCTGGCCCACGTCCTGGAGCGGCGCCGGCTCTTTCCCTATCTCACCGTGCGCGAGAACCTGCTGCTGGGAGCCCACCATCCCGAGGCGCGGCCCCGGCGGGAGGAGAGCCTCCGGTGGGTCGAGGGGATCTTCCCGTTCCTGACCGACCGCCAGAAGCAGCTCGCCCACACCCTCTCCGGCGGCCAGCAGCAGATGGTGGCCATCGCGCGCGGCCTGATGGCGCGCCCCCGCTGCCTCATGATCGACGAGCCGTTCCTCGGGCTCGCGCCCAAGGTGGTGCAGGATATCGGGGCGGTGATTCAGCAGATCAACCGCGAGGGGATCACGATCGTCTTCATCGAGCAGAACGTGGAGCTGGCGCTCCGGCTGGCCCACCGGGGCTACGTGTTGGAGAGCGGGCGGGTCATCCTGGAAGGTCCCTCGGCCGACCTCCTCCAATCAAACGAGGTGAAGCGGATATTTCTTGGGGGATGACTCCGACGAAGCGCCTTCGAGCGCGGGCCGAATGGCTTACGGAAACGCGATGACGGTGACGGTGCCGTTCTGAAGGGTGACCGGGCCGCTCCCGCCGGGGACGAGCTCCGATGCCGTGAGCCAGCCCAGGAGCGGCGTCCCGGCAGGGACCTGCTCCCGGATCATCTCCCATTCGCGCCGCCCCGATCCGTTCTGGACGGCCCGGCGCGCGGCGCCTTCCACCACCAGCACCGCGCTCGGCGCTTGGCCCTCGAGACGCTTCAGCGCCGTCACGGCCGCGTCCTGAGTGGCATGCTGGAGGCCATTCGTGCTGGCGGCCATCACGCGCACCTCGGTTCCGGCCGGCAGATCCGCCCCGAGACGGAGGGAGGTCCCCTCGATGGCGAGGACGTTCCGGATCAGCCACTGGTCCTCCGGCAGGGCGATGCCCAGCGGGAACCGGGTCGGGTCCTGGGTGGAACCAGGCTGCGCCTCCGCATACACCTCCGCGGCCGGGCGGCCGTCCAGCTCGTGAACGAGACTGCCCTCGGTCCGGGTCGCGGTGCACGTCAGGGACAGCGGGGTCCAGCCCGATCCCACGCCGATCCCGACAGGTCCCGGCCCTTCCAGACAGAGGACCGAGATCGGTCCCGTGTCCCGGACGGCGCCGCAGTAAAGCGCCTGGGCATCCGGGACGAGGCTCACCACGCTCTTGAGCTTGGGCCCCATGATCTCCCGCCAGCGGCTTCCGAAGGGACCCACGCCCTGAGCCGTCCGCCCGTCGCCGAAGGCAAGCGCAACGCCCCGGGGGTAGCGGCGACGATTGGGGCGGCCCGACAGGATCAGCCGCGCGACGCGATCGGCTGCCGCCACCGGCGCGACCGCCGCGGAGCCGGCGCACGCCGACTGAACAACCCACTCCTCGGACCGGAAGCAGACGACCGCGACCCCGTGGGAGACGACGCCGCTATCGGTGAGGAGCCCGGCACTGCCGCCACCGACCACGGGAATGCACCCGAGCACTTCCCGCGCGATGCTTCCCGCTCCGGGAATGGGGTCACCTGCCGAGACGACCAGGGCTCCCTGGGGGGCGCCGCGCAGCGCTTCCCGTGCCTGACGCGCAGCCTCATGGGTCGCCTCGACGAGATCGCGCGCCTGGCTCAGACCGATCCCGCATTCCATGGCCGTGGTCCCCTGCCGGCTACTGGAGGCCCAGGGTCGCCCAGAGGAGAGCCAGCAGGACCCCGATGACGGTCTGGGTGAGGAATGTCTTCCCCCACTCGGAAGCGACACTGGTTGCCTGGGGCTGACGATTCGCGGGCTGCTGGTACATGAGTTCTTTCCTCCCTGTCAGTTCTTGAGGGCCTTGTCCACGACCCCGCCGATCAACTCGTAGTCGGCGGGCTTGTGAGCGTAGTAGAGAATGCCGACCCGGCGGGCCGCCGCCTCCAGTTCGGGCGCGTAGTCGCCGGAGGTCATGAGAACGGGTAGTTCCGGATCGATCTCCTTGAGCCGCTGGGCCAGCGCGTGGCCGGACATGTCCAACAGCGAGACGTCGATCACCGCCAGGAGGAGTCGGCGGGAGTTGGCGAGGAGCATGGCCTCCTCGCCCTGGGTGGTGTGGTACGTCCGAAAGCCGCGCCGGCAGAAGTAGCCGGCCAGGTGGAGGGCGGCCTGCGGGTCTCTATCGGCCACCAGCACCCACCGGTCTCCCCGATCTCCGTTCGGCTTTGAGCGTCCCATGATCGTCTCCAACCCGGGTAGACTGCAGGGAGGATGCCAGTGGACTGATGATGTGTATCTACTTGAACATACTGGTATTTTCATGCTGCCTGGGGCGAGAGAAGGATCAGGTCATGCCGCCGTGGCATGACCTCGAGCCCGGTATGTCACGCGGGCAGGAGCCCCCTCCCCCCCACTCAAATGCCCCTCTCCTCTTCTCCTCTCCCCCATGGGGAGAGGCAGGGTGAGGGGGAGAGTGAGAGGGGGGAACCTCGGCGGGGGGGAAGCCTCGGAGGGGGGCGCAAGCCCCCCTTCAGGCAGTTTCCGAGCGCGGGCTTGGCCCGCGCAATCCTGTCTTTGGGGGGAGGAATCGGAAGGGGGCGTCAGCCCCCCTTCGATTATTTAGAGGAGGCCGTACTCCTTCAGGCGGCGGTAGATCGTGCGGCGGGAAAGACCAAGGGCCTTGGCTGCGTGCTCCTTGTCGTTCTTGTGGACCTGGAGGGCCCGGAGGATCAGATCCTTCTCGACCTCCGCCAGCGTGGGAAGGGGCCGCGAGGCCTCGGCCTGCTTGGCTCCGGCCCCGAGGCTCGGCAGGTCGGCCAGCGTCAGGTGGTCGCGCGCGCCGAGAGCGTAGGCGCGCTCGATCAGGTTTTCCAGTTCGCGGACGTTCCCGGGGAAGTCGTACGCCATGAGCGCCGCGAGCGCCTCGGGATCGAGCCCCGTCACCTCCCGCCGGAAGCGTTGGTTGAACTGCCGGAGGAAGTGCGCCACCAGCGCGGGAATGTCTTCCTTGCGCTCCCGGAGCGGAGGCATCTGGACCCGCACCACGTTGAGCCGGTAGAAAAGGTCCTGGCGGAGGCTGCCGTCCTTCAAGGCCTCTTCCAGCTGGCGGTTGGTGGCGGCGATGACCCGGACGTCCACATTATGAGTCTTCGTCGCTCCGACGGGGCGCACCTCCTTTTCCTGGAGGACGCGGAGGAGCTTGACCTGGAGCGCGGGCGGCAGCTCGGCGACCTCGTCGAGGAAGATGGTACCGCCGTTGGCCGACCGGAAGAGACCGATGCTGTCGGCCACCGCCCCGGTGAAGGCCCCGCGCACGTGGCCGAAGAGCTCCGATTCCAGGAGGTCCGTCGGGATCGCGCTGCAGTTGACGGGAATGAACGCCCCCTTGGTGCGCGGTGACAGCCGGTGGATCGCCGCGGCGACCAGCTCCTTGCCGGTTCCGCTCTCCCCCTCGACCATGACCGGCGAGTCGGAGACCGCCACCTTGGCAACCACTTCCTTGACCGCCTGCATCTGGGGCGACACGCCCACGAGCTCGTTGACCGCCAGCTGCTCGCCCAGGCGGCTCCGGAGGGTGTTCACCTCCTTGCGCAGAAAGCGCCGCTCGATCAAACGGGCCAGCAGATGCTTGAGCTCGTCCATGATGAGCGGCTTGGTCAGATAATCGTAGGCTCCCTCCTTGAGCGCTTCCACGGCGGTGGTGACCGTCGGATAGCCGGTCATGATCACCACTTCCATGGAGGAGTCGTAGCGCTTCAGCTCGCGGAGGAGCTCGATCCCGTCCATGTCCGGCATGCGGATGTCAATCAGCGCCGCATCCAGGAGCTGGCCCTTGAGCATCCCGAGGGCCTCGGGGCCGCTTGTGGAAAGGAAGGCCTGGTAGCCCCACTGGCCGAGCGCCGCCGAGAGCAGATCCCGGATCGATTTCTCGTCGTCCACCACGAGGATCTTTGGCCGGTCCATCAACACCTCCCCACGACGCGCTCAGTCTAACACAGTGGGGTGTCAAAGTGACAATTATTCGGACCGGGATCTTGCCATCCAGGGACCACTATGTTAGCGTTGGGTCTGCCTTTTTGGACGGGACCCCACAATGGAATCAGTGCCCACCCTCCTGGAACCAGGCAGGGCTTTTTTATCCAAGATCGCCCTCTTTCTGCCCAACCTCCTAGCCGCCCTGCTGATCCTGCTCGGCGGCTGGGTGCTGGCCAGGTTCATCCGCTTGCTCGTGTTCCGGTTCCTCCTGGCCATCCGGTTCGACGTCGCGGGGGAGAAGGCCGGGATCGACGACATCCTGCTCCGCGCCGACATCCGCCAGGGCCCCGCCGAGCTGGTGGCGACCCTGGCGTACTGGCTCATGATGCTCCTGGTCGTCATGACGGCCATCAACACCCTGGGGCTCGCGGCGGTGGCGGAGCTGCTGAACCAGGTCCTCCTCTACATCCCCAAGGTCATCGCCGCCGTAGTGGTCCTGATCCTGGGCCTCTTCTTCGCCAATTTCCTGGCCGGGGTGATCCGGACCGCCGCGGCCAACGCGGGTCTCCCGGAAGCCGACGTGCTCGCCGGCGTCGCCCGCTACGCGCTCATCGCGTTCACGGGCGCGGTGACGCTCCACGAGCTGGGCGTCGGCGCCCAGCTGGTGCACTCGGCCTTCATCATCGTGTTCGGCGCCGTCGCGCTGGCGCTCGCCCTCGCCTTCGGCCTGGGCTGCAAGGACCTCGCGCGCGACTGGGTGATCCGGTATCTGGAATCCGCCCGCGGGAACAAGAAACATCATTAGAGGAGAGCCGATACCCATGGCCGAGACCGCGCTGCACCTCACGGAAGGCACCTTCGATCAAGAACTGGCCCGCCACCCGGGGCTGCTCCTGGTGGACTTCTGGGCCGAGTGGTGCGCGCCCTGCAAGGCGATCGCGCCTGTGCTGGAGGAAGTCGTGAAGGAGTCGGGCGGGACCCTGACGCTGGCCAAGGTCAATGTGGACGACAACCCCGGGCTGGCGGGCCGCTACGGGATCCGCTCGATCCCCACGATCCTCTTCGTCAAGGGCGGCAAGGTCCTCGACCAAGTCATCGGCGCCGTCCCGAAGAGCCAGCTCCAGAAGAAGCTCGAAGCGCTGGCCTGAAGGGGTCGCCTGACGCCCCGATGAAGTCCGCCGGCCTCCACATCCCTCCCCTCTCTCCGCCGCGAGAGGAGTTCCGGCTCTTGGCTCAGCGGGGGAACCTGGTCCCGGTCTACGCCGAGCTGCCCGCTGACCTCGACACGCCCCTCTCCGCCTTCCTGAGGCTCCGCCCGGGACCCCACGCCTTCCTCCTGGAGTCGGTGGAGGGGGGAGAAAAGTGGGCGCGCTATTCCTTCCTGGGAACGGACCCGCTGATGGTGTTCACGGCGAGGGGGAACCGGGTCACGCTCCGGGGCGGGGACGGCAAGCCCCAGCGCCTGCCCCCGGGCAATCCGCTCCGGGCCCTGCGGGAGCTGCTCGCCCGCTTCCAGCCCGTGGCGGTGCCCGGCCTCCCGCGCTTCCAGGGCGGCGCCGTGGGGTACATGGCCTACGACATGGTCCGCCACTTCGAGCGCCTCCCCAAACAGACCAGGGACGACCTCGGGCTCCCCGACGCGGTCTTCCTCCTCACCGACAGCCTCCTCGTCTTCGACAACCTCCGCCACCGCCTCCTCGTGATCTCGAACGCCCGCGTGGAAAAGACCGACCCGGTCTCGCTGGACCGCGCCTACGACGCGGCTGCGGTGAAGATCGGTATGCTCCTCGCCAAGCTCGCCCGGCCGACCCGCACCCCGCCGCCGCTGACGCTCCCGGCGGTGGACCCGCTCCTGGCGCTGGGGGAGGAGGGGTTCCAATCCACGCTCGATCAAGCGGCCTTCGTCGAGCGCGTGAGCCGCGCCAAGGAGTACATCGCCAGCGGCGATGCCTACCAGATCGTGCTGTCGCGCCGGCTCGACACGCGCCTCGACGCAGACCCCTTCCGCGTCTACCGCGCGCTCCGCACGATCAATCCCTCGCCGTACCTCTTCTTCCTCCGCCTCGGGAAAACGACCATCGTTGGGTCCTCACCGGAAGTGCTCGTGAGGGTGGAAGGGGGACGGGTGGAGGAGCGCCCGATCGCGGGGACGCGCCCGCGCGGCGCGACGCCCGAGGAGGACGCGCGGATCGAGGCCGAGCTGCGCCAGGACCCGAAGGAGCGGGCGGAGCACGTGATGCTGGTGGACCTGGGCCGGAACGACGTCGGCCGCGTCTCCAGCCCCGGCTCCGTGGAGGTCACGGAGTTCATGGAGGTGGAGCGGTACTCCCATGTGATGCACCTGGTGAGCCACGTCCGAGGGCGGCTCCACCCCGAGCGCGACGCCTGGGATGTCCTCGAAGCGTGCTTCCCGGCGGGCACGGTCACCGGGGCCCCCAAGATCCGCGCCATGGAGATCATCGAGGAGCTGGAGCCGACCCGCCGGGGCCCGTACGCGGGGGCGGTGGGGTATGTCTCCTACTCGGGGAACCTGGACTCCTGCATCACGATCCGGACTATCCTCTGCCACGGGGACCGCGCCTCGATCCAGGTGGGCGCGGGGATCGTGGCCGACTCGGATCCGAAGTCGGAATGGCTGGAGACCGCGTCGAAGGCCCGCGGGCTCATCCTGGCCCTGCGTTTTGCGGCGACCGGCCCATGATCGAGAGGAACCCCTCACCCTGCCCTCTCCCCCACCGGGGGAGAGGATAAAGGTGAGGGGGACAAAATGATCCTGGTGATCGATAACTACGACAGTTTCACGTACAACCTCGTCCAGTACCTGGGCGAGCTGGGCGCCGAGCTCCGAGTTGCGCGGAACGACGCCATCACCCTCGACGAGATCGCGGCCCTCCGACCCGATGGGATCGTGATCTCCCCGGGCCCGGGGACGCCCGACGACGCAGGGATCTCGCTCGCGCTCATCAAGCGGTTCTACCGGATGGCCCCCATCCTGGGCGTCTGCCTCGGTCACCAGGCCATCGGCCAGGCCTTCGGCGGGCGGGTGAGCCGCGCCAGGAAGCAGATGCACGGCAAGACCTCCGAGATCGACCACGACGGGCGTGGCGTCTTTCGCGGCCTGCCGCCCCGCTTCCCGGCCACCCGGTACCACTCGCTCGCCGTCCTGGAGGACGGGTTCCCGGACGAGCTCGAGATCTCGGCGCGGGCCGAGGACGGCGAGATCATGGGCCTCCGCCACCGTCGCTTCCCCGTGGAAGGCGTGCAGTTCCATCCCGAGTCGATCCTGACCGACCAGGGGAAGGCGCTCCTGGGCAACTTCCTCGCGCTGCCCGCCCCCGCGGCGGCATGAGAGTCTCAGTGTCAACCCTCACGCAATCATTGCACGACTCCGCGCGTGTTCGAGCGCCGGCTTGGCCGGCGCAACCTCTGGGGGGAGGCCTCGGAAGGGGGGCGGAGCCCCCCTCCGAGTTTACATGAGAGTGCAGGCACTCGGGGAGTGGGGCCTCATCCGGCGGATCCGGCGCACGATCGGATCCGGCGCGCCGGGCGTCTGCGTGGGGATCGGCGACGACACCGCGGTGCTCCAGCCGACTCCCGGCGCCTGGCTCCTCGCGACCACCGACCTCGTCATCGAGGGCGTCCACTTCCGCCGCCGCTCGGCGGGGCCCGCGGACATCGGCTGGAAGGCGATGGCGGTGAACCTCTCCGACATCGCCGCCATGGGGGGCACGCCCCGCTTCGCGCTGGTCGCCCTGGCCTGCCCCGAAGAAACCGAGGTCGAGGAGGTGGACCAGTTCTACGAAGGGTTGACGGCGGCGGCGGCCCCGCATGGGGTCGCGCTCGTGGGGGGGGACACCTCCGCCTCTCCCGCGGGCTGGATCGTCAACGTGACGCTCCTGGGGGAGATGACCGGCGCCCCGCGTCTTCGCTCCGGCGCCCGCCCGGGGGATGTGATCGCGGTTGTGGGGACTCTGGGCCGTTCGGCGGCGGGCCTGGCGGTGCTCGAGGCCGGGCGGCGGCCCGACCTGCCCGGCGACGTGCTCGCTGAGGTAGAGCAGGCCCACCTCCGGCCCGTCGCCCGGGTGGCCGAAGGGAAGTGGCTCGGGGCCCGCGACGCAGTCCACGCGATGATCGACCTCTCGGACGGCCTGGCCACCGACCTCGGCCACATCGCCACCGAAAGCGGGGTGGCCGCCCGGGTGGCCCTGCCCCGGCTGCCCGTGGCGCCGTCGGCCGGAGCGGTGGCCCAGGCGCTCGGCCTCGACGCCCTCGATCTCGCGACGACAGGCGGCGAAGACTACGAGCTGCTCTTCACCATGGAACGCTCGGCGGCCGAGGCCATCGCCACGGGCCTCGGATCGGCCACGGGCGCGGCGGTCACGGTGATCGGGGAAATCTCGACGGGGACGCCGGGCGTGCAGTTCAACGACGCCGCGGGCCGCGCCGTGGACATCGGGCGGGGCTACGAGCACTTCCATGGATAAGGCCCTCCTGCTGGGGCTCACTGGGCTGGCCCTGCTGCTCGGCTTCTCCGCCCTCCTGAACGGCGCCGAGGCCGCCTACTTCTCGCTGGGACGGCTCCGGCTCCGGCACCTCGCGGAGAGCGAAGAGGCCTCTGAGGCGCTGGCGCCCTTGATCAGCCGGCCCCACGAGCTGCTCGTGACGCTGCTGGTGGGCATCACGCTCATCGATATCGGCGCCTCCGCCCTGGCGGCCTTCGTCGCCGAACGCCTCTTCGGCGGCTGGGGGCTGGCCGTCGCCATCGGGACCATGATCTTCCTCATCACGGTCTTCACGGAGGTCCTTCCGATGACGCTGGCGCTGGAAAGGCCGAGGCGCTTCGCCGCCTGGGTCAGCCACCCCGTGACCTGGCTTTCCGTCGCGCTGGCGCCGGTGCGCGTCCTGCTGGGCGGTCTGACGGGGGTGACCCTCAAGGCGCTGGGGGCCTCCGAGCAACGCGAGCCCCTCCTCACCACCGAGGAGCTCCGCACCCTGGTGGACGCGGGTGAGCGGGCAGGAGTCGTGGAGCGGGACGAGCGCGAGATGATCCACAGGGCCCTCGAGCTGGAGGACATCCCGGTCCGGGCCGTCATGGTCCCCCGCCCCGACATGTTCTGCCTGGAGCTCTCGACGCCGCCTCAGAAGATCCTCGAATCGCTCCGGGAGAACCTCCACTCCCGCGTCCCCGTGTATGCGGGCAGCATCGACCAGATCGTGGGCATCCTCTACACGAGGGACCTCCTGCCCTACGTCCGGGGCATTCCGCCGGACTTCGACCTGCGCGCCCACCTCCACCCGCCGTACTTCGTCCCCGAGTCCAAGCGGGCGCACGCGCTTCTCAAAGAGTTCCAGGCCAAGAAGCTCCACATGGCCATCGTGGTGGACGAGTACGGGAGCACCTCCGGCCTCGTCACGCTGGAGGACGTCCTCGAGGAGCTCGTGGGCGAGATCGCCGACGAGTTCGACGTGGAGGAGCGTCTGATCCAGCCCCTGGACGCCCGCACCTTCAGGGTCTCGGGCAAGCTCCCGATCGACGAGCTGAACGCCGCGTTGGGACTCGCCCTCTCCAGCGAGGCCTATGACACCGTGGCAGGCTGGGTGCTGGATCTCTTCGGCCGGATCCCCCACCGCGGCGAGCGGATCGAGACCGTCGGAGCGACGGTGACGGTGGAGCGGGTCGAGCGCACGCGCATCGTCGAGGTCCTCGTGACGCGCCGACCCGCGGCGCCCGGCGAGGCACGGACATGACCTTCGCCTGGGTCATCCTGGCCGCGCTCCTCGTGACCGCCTTCTTCTCGGCGGCCGAGATGGCCTTTCTGGGGGCCAACCGGATCAGGCTCCGCCACCTGGCCGAAGGGGGGCATCG
>Ga0209342_10000674_pt1 | contig 39683 bp, 37 predicted proteins | sample RifCSP16_2_FD_184023 | JGI IMG/M metagenome (GOLD analysis project Ga0209342, IMG submission 184023) | Soil microbial communities from Rifle, Colorado - Rifle CSP2_sed 16_2 (SPAdes) (version 2) | ecosystem: Environmental > Terrestrial > Deep subsurface > Rock core/Sediment | place: Rifle...
TACTACCTCTATCTGCAACGGCTGAATAACCCAGGCAACCCAACGGCCATCACCTTCGCCCAAACTCTCTCTGGCTCGATTATCACGCCTGCCGAAATGGACACCTACACCTTCACTGCGAGTGCCGGTGACAAGGTGTTAGTCAGAGTCAGCAAGTCATCCGGGAGTCTCTGGGCAGGGGTGAGAATCTACGGCCCGGATGGAACAAAACTGTGTGAAGCGGGCAGTTCCGTCACGGCCGAGATAGCCAGTTGCACTCTATCCAGCACTGGAACATATACGATCCTGGTCTATGACGGTTTCAATGGAACCTACACTGGGGATTACTACCTCTATCTGCAACGGCTGAATAACCCAGGCAACCCAACGGCCATCACCTTCGCCCAAACTCTCTCTGGCTCGATTATCACGCCTGCCGAAATGGACACCTACACCTTCACTGCGAGTGCCGATGACAAGGTGTTAGTCAGAGTCAGCAAGTCATCCGGGAATCTCTGGGCGGGCGTGAGGATCTACAGTCCGGGTGGAACGAAATTGTGTGAAGCGGGCAATTCCGTCACGGCCGAGATAGCCAGTTGCACTCTATCCAGCACTGGAACATACACGATCCTGGTCTATGATGGTTTCAATGGAACCTACACCGGGGATTACTACCTCTATCTGCAACGGCTGAATAACCCAGGCAACGCCGTACCCATCGAGCATGGTGAAATCCTAATAGGATCGATTACCACGCCTGCCGCGATGGACACCTACACCTTCACTGCGAGTGCCGGTGACAGGGTGTTAGTCAGAGTCAGCAAGTCATCCGGGAATCTCTGGCCGGGGGTGAGGATCTACAGTCCGGATGGAACGAAACTGTGTGAAGCGAGCAATTCCGTCACGGCTGTGATACCTAGGTGCCCCATGCCTAGCACTGGAACATATACGATCCTGATCTATGACGGTTTCAACGGAACATACACTGGAGACTACAGACTATATCTGGACTGCTGTAACACCTATCTGCCATTGGTTTTGAACGCACATCAATAAGGCGTGGGCTAAGCGACGGTCGGCGGAGCGCGTGAACTGAACTGCGCCTTACCAAGTTGGGACAGTAAAGAATTCAACCCCTTCTTCAAGATTGAAGTCGGGTTCGCGAGGCGCATGGGGCAGTTACGCGCGCAGAATGATCTCAGGCAGACCCGCATGAGAGTGAACGATCCAATCCGGGCCGGCGGCGGAGAGCAGCGCCGAGTCCCCCGCCCCGGACAGCACGGCGACTGAGGCCATCCCGGCGGCGCGGCTGGCTTGCACGTCGAGCGGGGTATCACCCACATAGACCGCTTCATCCGGCGCGATGCCCAGCGCCGCCGCACATTTGAGTAGTCCTTCGGGATCGGGCTTGCGCCGCTGCACGTCTTTGCCGGTGACGACAGTGTCGAAGAAATCCATGAGGCCCGCCTCGTGCAACGGCTGGAGAACGGTTGCCCGCGATCCCGTGACGATCCCCAGGCGCAGGCCACGGCTGTGTAACGTCTCAAGCGTGCCCCGCAGGCCGGGAAAAAGCCGGCCATGCGCGCGCAGGGCATCCGGCCAGCGCCGGATCGCCTCTTCCTTCAACTGCTTGATGAACTCCCCCCGATCCGGCCGTTCGGCGGGTATGAGCAAATCCCAGAAGACGACGTCGCTATTCATGGCCTGGCGCACCATCTCACGCGTGACGACGATGCCGTGCGGCGCGGCGGCCAGCTCGGCCACGACGCGATAGGCCTCCAGCGAATCGGCGAGCGTGCCGTCCACGTCGAAGATCACAGCCCGCACGGATAGCGGCTGGCTGATTTCGAGCGAGAGACGGTCGCCGTCTTTCAGGGAGAAGGTCTCGCGCATCGACAGCGCCGCGATAATCTCGACTTGAGCCTCCGGGTATCCGGGCACTTCGGGCAAGACAATCGCCCCCGGCAGCCGGCCCGCGACGCGCACGGGATAGCAGTGCGCTGTGCACCACTGGCTATTTGGAGGCATCACAGCGCGGCCCGCGCCAACTTTCAGATCACCCCACCCCTCTAGATCGGCGGGCGAGTCCAGGATCAGGTTCAGCGTGCCGGGGAACGGATCGAAGTCCAGCCGCTCGACGAACTGCCGGCGCGCCCACTCGAGCTGAGTGAACGCCGCCCCCTCGCCGCGTCCCGTGACGACAACCCCCTCAATCACGCCATCACGCTTCACGTTTTACGTTTCACGTATCACGTTTTTACGTTTCACGTTTCACGCATCACGTTTCACGCCATCACGCATCACTTACGAATATCAAACTCGTCAAGCCTGACCTCGGCCATCTTAACCCGCTCGAAGGATCGTGGGCGCGGATGGGGCGCTGTCGCGTCGATGCCCAGCTTCATGCCCAGTCCTCTGTCCGTCGAGGGGTTCAGCTCGTGGCCGCGGGCCGCCGGTATCTGGATCAGCCCCGTCTCGGGACGGAAGCGGGTCGCCAGCGCCCACTCGACATCCTCGGCGTTCGTGATGTCCACGTCCTCATCCACCGCAATCACCATCTTGAGTGAGGGGAAGGCGGCGAAGGTCGCCAGGATCGCGTTCTTGGGCGTGCCTTCCATGCTCTTCTTGAGTTGGACGACGGCGTGGTAGAAGCCGCAGCCGCCGTGGCTGAAATACACGGCGCGCACGTCGCGCACCTGCCGCGAGACCAGCTTGTACACGGCCGCTTCGCCCACCAGCCCAACCGAGTTGAATACTTCCTTGCCGGAGAGGATCGTCTGCCACACCGGGTTCTTGCGGCGGGTGATCTTCTTCACGCGCACGACCCAGCGGTCGGCCTGCGAAGCATAGTAACCCGTGACTTCGGCGAACGGCCCTTCGGATTCGCGCACCTCGGGCAGCATTTCCGCTTCGAGGATGAACTGGGCGTCCGCAAGACCTTCCACATTCACGGTCTGGCTGCGGATCAGTTGCAGCGGCTGCCCGGTGAATGCGCTGGCAATCCCCAGCTCGTCTTTTTCGATCGGCGCCGCCGAGGACGGGACGATGGCGGCCACGTGCACCGCCGGGCCGACGCCGTCGTTCAGCGTGACTTCCAACGGCTGGCCGCGTTTTTCGACGCGTTCGTAATAATCGCGCACGTGACGCCCCTCGTCGAGCTGCACCGTCAGCCGATCCGGGCCGGTGACCAGCGCCCGGTAAATCGAGGCATTGCGCACGCCCGTGTCGGGATCGCGGGCGATCACGATCGCCGAGTCGATGTAAGGCCCGCCGTCGCCGAGAGCGTGCGTGGGGATAGGAAGCCTGCGCAAGTCGACTTCCAGCTCGACGACCTCGTTGGCCGGGCCGCTGTCCCCGACTTCCGGCTCGATCGGGCGCGTCTGCCAATCGGCCACCGCATCGGCGACGACGAACGGTAGCCTATCCGTGGCGCAGCCGAACAGCCGGGCCAGCGCGGCCCGGTTCCAGTACAGGCCGACGAGCACGGGGAAGTCGTGGCCTTTCACCTTCTCGCACAGGACGACCTCGTTGCCCTCGAAGCGATAGGCGATCCCCGCCAGTTGATGCACCGGGTCCACCTCGCTGCGCACGCGCACGAGATCGCCGTTCGCGGCCAGCCGATCGATGCAGGCTCCCAGGTCTGTCAGATATGTGTATGTCATCGATTCCTCCCTCTATACCACCATCTCCGCCCGTGTTCGGCCAGCCAGTGTTGACAATCGGTGTGAGGTGGTATCACCCGATTGAGCCGACGCCAGAACTATGATATACTCACCGCAGGAGCGACGGCCATGAGCGTTATCCTCAAACAGATTCCTCGATCCGATCACGGCGTCCACGTCGACATTCGCATCACGGCTGACCTGAACGTGTCAGCCTATGTCGCCCAGCGCCAGGTCACAGCGTATCTGGTGGACAATGTGAGTGACCATCTGAGCGGCGAAGCGCCCGAACTCATCGTCGACGGCGAGCGATTCCTGTGGCGCGTGCCGGTTGTGCTATACTTGACTGCCAGCGGCCGCGTGGGAGACGTGGGGGCGATCGATGTCGATGCGCGCACCGGTCAGTTGCACACGACGCCAGCGATGATTGCCGAGATTGAGCGCCGCGCCCATGAACTCGCTGCCCGTTCCTCATCATAGACAGACACAGCAGGCCGATTGCCTGCCGGCCTGCGTGGCGATGGTACTGGACTACCTCGGTCGGCCTCTCGACTATGATACCCTGCTGCGCATACTGGGCACAACTTCTTACGGCACCATCGCCCGCCGCGTTTTGCGCCTGACGGGCCCCGAACTCAACGTCATATACAGCGAGGGCGGCCTGGCCGATCTGAAAGCCTATCTTGATCGCCGCCTTCCGGTTATCGTGCTGGTCAAGACAGGCGAATTGCCCTACTGGACCTACAACACGCTTCATTCCGTAGTCGTGGTGGGCTACGACGATTCACACATCTACGTCAATGATCCGGTATTCGACCGAATCGGCTTGCCAGTGCCCACAGGTGACTTCGACCTGGCCTGGCTGGAACTGGGCAATCGCTACATCGTGATCGAGCCGGCATAGTGAAACAGGCTCGACCGCCTTCTACAAGATGACATCTGCCTTGTGGCTGGCGAGAGCCTCCGAGCGTCGCCGGGTGATCTCCGGCATGGCGCTCTCACCTTCCGGCGGGCGTTCCACCCCATATACAAACTTCGGGAAGTCCAGGGGCTTCTGAATTGCCCAGATCGCGTCATGTTGATCAGGCGGCAATATCTGCGCGGGAGCGCCCACGGCGACCCACCCAATAGGCACCGTCGCGTGAGCAGGCAATTCGGCGCGCAGGTGCACGACGCCATTGATGCGCACCTCGGAGCCATAGCCCAGCTTCGCGCCGTGGAAGACCGACGCGCCGGTCGCGACAAAGACACAATCCTCCAGCGTGCAGCCGACAAGATGCGCATGCGGCCCGATCAGGCAGTGAGAACCCACCTTGGTGGGATGGCTATCGGTGCTGCGAATGACGGCGTTTTCCATGATGATGCAGTTCTCGCCTAGCTCCAGCGGCTGACCTTCGGCCACGACGCATGCCCCGAACATAATGCGGCAGCCCGCGCCGATCATCACGTCGCCGCAAATGGTCGCGTTAGGCGCGATATAAGCTGACGGGTGAATCTGCGGACTCTTATTGTGGTGAGTGACAATCATGTTATCTCGGTTGCTCGCCATTGCGGAAGCTGAAGGCCTCGTGACAGACAACCCGCATCGTCACCCCTGAGGCGTCAGCAGAGGCCGCCTGCCGTTTCGGGCGATCCACGCTTCCAACCGCTCGCGATGCCTGGCCTCCAGCTTAGCCAGGGGACGCTTCGATTTCATCAACTGCCGCGCCTCGTCGTACGTCATGCCTTCTTCACGCATCAGGTAGGCTGCCAGCAGCATCGCCGAGCGGCCGCGCCCCTTGGCGCAGTGAATCAGCACCGCTCGCCCGTCGTCCACCTGCTGTTTAATCCAGTCCACGCCATCGCTGATCACCATCTCGTCGGGCACAGTGACGTCCGGCACCCGGTAGCGCACGTGATTAATGCCGTGCGCGTCGTAGAAGTCTGTGTCGTCGGCGCGCTCGGCGCGGATGTTGACGACGGCCTTGATCCCATGCCGCAGGATGAACTCGTAGTCACGCCGATAAGTGGGCGCGCCGCCCATCCATAACTCCGCCCTCACCTTCCCGTGCGGCGTGATCCGATCGAACCACGCGTAGCCCCGGATGCGCTCGTAGACGAACCGGATCAAGGGATACAACTGGTCAAACGCCCGATGAAAGAGAGTCACGTTATCGGATGTCATTGCACAACCCTGTACAGCAGGCGACCACTGCGTTCCGCGCAACGAGTTGCCAGTCATTATACACTGGAGCGAATTCCAACGTGAAACTTGGCGTACTCTGCGCCTCGGCGGCGATATACTGCCGGCCAATGAGGACAAGATTGTTTTGACTTTGCTCCGAATTCAGAGTATGATGGGCGCATTAGTCATCTATTCTCATCTTCCAGGAGGTTGCCATGGCCACTCCTCGGGCTGATCGGACGCTTGACTGTCGGGGCATGATGTATCCTGTCCCGATTCTTAAAGCAGAGCAGGCGCTGCTGGAAATGTCGGCCGGTCAAGTGCTGGAAGTGATGGCCGACGACGCCAACACGAAACCTGATCTGGCGAAGTGGGCCGAGCGCATCGCCTCCGAGCTTGTCACGATCTCCGACACGGCGAACGGGCAGTACAGCTTCTTCGTGCGCAAGGGCGCGCGCCCGGCTGCCTCGCCTCAAGCAGCCGTGAAAGACGAAAACCTGTTTCTGGTCGTCTTGCGCTCCGGCCTGAACGCGCCCGGCCAGGTGCGCGCCGCGTTCATGTACGCCTCACTTGCCGCCGCCATGGGCCAGGACACGGTCGTCTACTGCGTGCAGGAAGGCGCCGACGCGGCGAAAAAGGACGTGCCGCAGAAGGACACGTCGCCGGCGGGCGGCCCGACGATCTCGCAGCGCGTCGCCGAGGCATTGGACATGGGCGTGCGGCTCGAGGTCTGCGAGCAGACGGCCAGCGTGCGCAATATCAAGGCCGAGGACTTGATCCCAGAGGCCAAGCTCATCGGCGGCGCATCGTTGATCGACTACGCCATCCGCGCGCGCGGGCAGTTGACGTTCTGAAGTCTCGGTTTTCAGACTTCGGAAGTCTTTTGAGACTTCCGAGGTCTTGCTCGTGGCCCAAATTTGGATCTACCGAGTCTCCTTGGATGCGAAAGATGTGGAGCGATCAACCAGGTAGCGCCAGCCGTCGCTTTTTCTACTCGGCCATCTTCTGGCTGATCGTGCCTGGAATCTTCGGGCTGCTTTTGGCGACGGCCCTCTACGTGCCTTCCATCTACGATACTCTTCCCCTGGCGATCAAACCTTATCTGAGTTTCGGCCGCCTGCGCCCCGCCCACGTCAACCTCATGATCTTCGGCTGGCTGTCGCAGGCCACCGTCGGCGCGATACTGTACATCCTGCCGCGCCTCACGCGGGCGCGCCTGTACAGCGAGCGCCTGGCCCACGTCAACTGGTGGCTGTGGAATCTGATGATCGCCGGCGCGGCGATCACGCTGCCGCTGGGGTTGACGCAGGGACGCGAGTACGCCGAGATGATCTGGCCGCTCGACTGGCTGCTGATCGTCAACTGGGTTCTGCTCGGCATCAACATCTGGGGCACGTTCGTGCGGCGCGAGGAGCGCAAGGTTTACGTCAGCCTGTGGAATTTCATGGCGGCGACGCTTGTCTTCATCCTGGTGTACGCCGTGGGCAACAAGGTGTGGGACCCCTCCGGCGCGTTCGCCGGGATGACCGACAACATCGTCAATTACTTCTACGTCCACAACCTGTTCAACTCCTGGTTCACCACCGCCGGATTGGGATTGGCGCTGTACCTCTTGCCCAAGCTCGCCGACAAGCCGCTGTACAGCCACCGGCTGGCGCTGTGGGGCCTGTGGAGCGTGTGGACGGGGCAGCACCATCAGCTCTACAGCCCCGCGCCGGACTGGCTGGAGTATCTAACCGTCGTCTTCAGCATCCTGGCCGCCGTGCCGACGATCGCCTTCATGGTCAACTTCGTGATGACGATGAAGGGGCGCTGGACCCGCGCGGTGGACAACGTGGCGCTGCGATTCCTGGTGACGGGCGCGATCTTCTGGGCCTTCACCTGCGTGCAGGGCGTGGCCCAGTCGTTCCGCTCGTTTTCGATGCAAGTGCATTTCACGAACTGGGTCGTCGGCCACAGCCACCTGGCGTTCGTGGCCGACTATTCCTTCTGGGCCTTCGCCGCGGTGTACCTGATGGTCCCCGTGCTCGTGCGGCGGCCGATGCACAGCCGCAGACTGATGGAATGGCATTACTGGCTCATCACCGCCGGCATGAGCCTCTTCATGGTGTCGCTTTGGATTGCCGGGTTGATCCAGGGGCAAAATTGGCTGACTAACAGCATTCCCTTCCTCGAAACCGCACGCTCGATGGCGCCGTATTACGCGCTGCGCCTGTTGGGTGGCCTGATGGCGGGTGCCGGGGTCTTGTGTTTCGTATATAATATCTGGCAGACGGCGCGCCGTTCGACAACGGAGCCGGCGCTGGCGCCCGCCGTCGCGGCCGGTGGAGGGGGGGAATGAAGACGGGCATCGTCTACCTCACCGGTGGCTCGCTGATCAGCCTCTTGCTCGGCATCATCGTGACGATCGTCATCCCGGCGCAGGAGTCGATCGGCCCTTCGGCGCTGGCCCGGCCGTATACGGAACGGGAACTCTGGGGGCGCGAGATCTACAAGCGCGAAGGCTGTCATTATTGCCACACCCAGCAGGTTCGCGCGCCGGAGGCCGATAAGGGCATGGTGCACCAGCCGGGCGACATCGGGCCGGAGTCCGTGCCGGGAGATTATTATTACCAAAGCCCGGTGTTCTGGGGAACGAACCGGCAAGGCCCGGACCTGGCGCACGTCGCCAGCCGTGAGGGCATCGGCAGCAACGAGGCCTGGCACGAACTGCATTTCAGGAACCCGCGCGGCGTCTCGCCAGGCTCGGTCATGCCGTCCTTCGACTATCTCACGGATGCCGAGCTGGAAGCATTGACGGCTTACATGCTGACGTTGAAATGAGCGTCTCATGGTTTACACGGGCACCTGGTTAGTCTTGGCCACCCTCGCCATCATATTGGTGCTCTTCTTGCTGGGCTGGTATTGGGCATGGACGCACGGCCAGTTCGACGACGTCGAAGCGCCGAAATATGCTATGCTTGAAAACGAGCGACGCCGCCATGACGACGACTTCCGAAAAAGCGCCACCCGCGACTGACGCCACCCTGGAAGGCCCATTGCCGCCCGGGTACGTCGACTTCGCAGGAGAAATTCAGGTCGCCAACGGGAAGCCTCCGCGCTGGATGAAGGTCGTCCCGTACGCGGGCATCGTGATTTCGCTGGCGTATTACCTCTACGTCGGCGCCTTCGACCCGGTCAATCTGGCGTTTGCCGTCCTGTTCGTGCTGTGGATGATCTATACCCCGATTGCCCAGAAGCGCGGCTGGTTTTTCATCCCCATGTGAGCCGCGCCGGGCGAGAGAAAGGAGGCCGTATCGACTGACAGGCTCTTCGTTCGAGCGCGAGTCGTTGTTGACGCCGCGCTGCTATGGATCCGTCACCCTACACCAAGCCAAAGGAGCATCATCATGTCCGATCGAGCCACTCAAGCCAATGAGTACATGAAGCAGAAAATGCTCTTCACTCCGCGCATGTTCCAGGTGATCAACACCGTCGCGCCGGAGTCCGGAGAGCGCTTCGCCGATTTTTATGCCAGCATCTGGGCCGACGGCGCCCTGCCGCGCAAGATCAAGGAGCTGATGTTCGTCGCCATCGGCGTGGCCTACATGTCGCCGCGCTGCCTGATTCACGTCATCCCCGCCATCGAGGCCGGGGCGACCGATGGCGAGATCTTCGAGGCCGTGACGGTGGGCACAATAGGCGCGGGGTTCGTCCCCGGCGGGCCAGGCATCCCCTACGCCTTCGAGTACGCGGTGAAAGTGCTGGACGTCGCCGCCAAGTACCGCAAGGGAGAGAAGTGGGAATACCTCGAGCCGTCTAAGATCACTCACGGCATCTACTAGCCTTTGACCCTGCGTTTCGGACGGGGGCCTCGTGTCGGGATGCCCCCGTCTGACTCTCATCTTGCCAGACAGAAGCCAACCCCAAACTGGAGGACACACATGATAAAACCAAAGGAAACGATTTTCGAAGCATTCGATCTGAAGCAGACCGGCCGCGTCCCGGCGACGGTGTTCGGCGGCGGGGTGTGGACGATCCGTCACTGGCAAAAGCAATTCGGCGAGATGATCGCCGATCCGCGCGCTTATGCCGATATGATCATTCAGACGAATGAGGAGCTGCGCAGCCCGATCGTCTACGTCGGCTCCGGCTATAACAACTACCTGGCGGCGGCGGTCGGCGGCAAGGTCAAAGAGCGCCCGCTCGGCGCGCCCGACCTGGACGCGCCGCTCGTCAAAGAATCCGCCGACGAGATCGTGAACACGGACGTGACGGTGATCGAGAACGACCCGATCATCCAAAACATCCGCCAGGCGGCGCGGCTGGTGGCGCAGGCCATCGGCGACGAGGTCGTCGTCACGGTGACGGCGTGGGGACCGTTCACACTGGCCGGGCAGATGTACGGCGTCGAGCCGTTCATGAAGGCGACGCTCAAGAAGAAAGACGAAGTGCACAAGATGCTGGACTTCGCCACAAGGCTGGTCAGGCAGTTCTACCAACCGCTGGTCGAGGAGCGCGTCATTCCGATGATCTCCATCGCCGACCCGACCGGCTCCGGCGACCTCATCTCGGATCGAGTCTTCCGCACGTTCTCCTTGCCGTATCTCCAGCCGCTCATCGGCTGGGCCAAGGAGCACGGCGTTTACACCTGGCTGCATATCTGCGGGAACACGACCGACAAATTGGAGTCGATCGCCGAAACGGGCGCAAGCTGTTTCAGCCTGGACTACAAAGTGAACCTGGCCGAGGCCAGGCAGAAGATCGGCGGGCGGATCGCGCTGGCCGGCAACATCGACCCCGTGTCGATCCTCAACCAGAAAGGCCCGGACGACGTGCGGGCGGCGGCCAGAGCCTGCATCGAGGCGGCGGCTGCCGGTGGCGGGTTCGTTTTGACGAGCGGGTGCGACCTGCCGCCGACCATCTCGATGGAGAACCTGCAGGCCATGCTGTCCGCCGGCGTTGTATGAAGTCGATGTAAGTATTGCGCGCTGTCCCGTGAATCCCACGTCCGTGGACATGCTGCCGCTCTGATACGCCGTGCGCGGGCGCGTGTTCCAACCGCCGGGGCGCACAAAGTTCCAGGCGAAGCTCTCGAAAGCCGGCGCAGACTCGTGCTGGACTTGTCCCCGTGCCTCGTAGACGACGTTGCCGACCGCCTGCTGCTGGATCGCCAAGACGTGCCAAGCCCATCTTCACGGGCTGCTTGCTGTGAGCAAGTGCAGGATCGCCTCGAGCACGCCTCCCCCGACCGCCCACGCCTTATCCGAAACGGTGAAGCAGTATTCCACAACTCCCCGCGGATCGACATCCGCCACTTTCATACCGGCGTGAACGATCAGGCCATCATGCAGGATGCCGCGCAGCACGCCGTCGATCTGCGACGTGACCGCGAAGTCCTCTACCCTGCCGATCGAGTCACCCCTGGATATGCGATCGCGAATTGTTCTGAGTGATTGAAACACGCCATCCGCCGGCGCGCGCACGACGCGCAGCGCATCTTGCCCGCCCACGGCGCCGGGCACGCCGGTGTTCGCCTCCGCCGTCCCGGCATAGTAGACGCGCCCGAGAGAGTGCCCTCGATTCGTCTCGACGACGGCGTGACAATCGACGCCGGCGGTGAAACCCGGCCCGAGCGCGACGACGATCGGCGCGTCGTCGATGTGTGTGCCGAGGCCTGCCCTGCGAAGTCCCCGACCGAAGGGAGCGGGGAGCCTTGCCCTGAGCGCAGTCGAAGGGGCAGCCGAAGGGTTGCGCTTCGCCATAATCGCGTCGACGAGCGCATCGGGCCGAAGCCGCGCCAGGATCGACGCATCGGGATCGACGACGACCGGCGCTTCGCCGGCCCCCCAGATTGGTTCGAGATCGTCGTCCAGCCGCACGAGTCGGGCGGTGACGCCTTCGACGACGGTCGATCCATCGTACACAGCCGATGCGAAGGCGACGGCTCTGCGGATCACGGTTGGCTGCGGAATTTCGAGCACGGTGATTCGGAAGCCGGCGCGATGCAGGCGCAGCGCGACGCCGGTCGCCAGGTCGCCGCCGCCGCGTAGGACGACGCTCAATCGATCAGTCATGCGCCTCGTCCACCGGAGACGGGCCTGCCCTGCGAAGTCCCCGACCGAAGGGAGCGGGGAGCGCAGTCGAAGGGTCGCGCGGCTCGCGCATTTTGTAGAAGGCGACCAGGCTGGCCGCCAGGCACCCCAGGGAGAGCAGGAACACGCTCGAGATGCCGATCAGATCGACGAGCGCGCCGCCCAGCGACGTGCTCAACAGAGCGACGCCGAGGACGCTGTTCGTCAGCCCGACGTACGTGACGCGATCGCGCGGCGGCGCAAAGTCGAGCAGGAGGTTGACCGCGCCGACGCCGATGCCGGACTCGAACAATCCCCACAGGAGAAACACCGACACGTAGACAAGCGCCCATTGCGTGTGGGGCACTGCTAGCAGAGACATAACCGGCTTTGCCGCCAGGGCGACAGACGGCATGAGCAAGCCGAAGACGAGCGCAATCAGCATGACCAGCCGGTTGCCGCGCCGGTCGCTGAGCCGCGCCCAGGCCGGATTGGCGACGAGGAACGAGAGCGTGCGCGCGGCCAGGAACACGCCCAGGATTCGCTCGTCGGCGCCCAGCTCGCGCGTCGCGTACACACCGTAAAACGGCGCGGCCACGTAGCTCAGTATCAGCATCACGCGGCCGACGAGCAGCAGACGGAATTCGCGATTGTCGCGCGGTAGCCGCGCGGCGCGGCGCACGTGCGCGCCGAGCGTGGCAGGCTCTTCGCGGATCTCGCCCGGCGGCTCGCGAATCGTGCCGAACGCCAGGAGGCCGAGCACGGCCGAGGCCCACGAGACGAGGAACAGCACCCCGATAGAATCTAAGTAAGACAGGCCCAGCGTTCCACCGAGCGCGGCGCTGACGATGACGCTGGCAAGGAGGCCGAGCAGGCTGCCGAAGAAGAGGCGCCCGGCGAAGAACGACCCGCGCCGCCCGCCGGGAATCGTCTTCGCCACGACGTCCATGAACGAGAGGCCCGCCACGCCGGAGGCGAGGCTGTTGACACTGTACAGCAGAAAGAACAGCAGGAGCAGCGCACCCGGGTCCTGCACGGCGAAGACCACCGCGGCCATGCCCAACCAGGCTATCGTGCGCGCGACGGCCATGACGCGGTAGATCGGCAGCACGCGCTCGCGGTACTGGAGATACGAAGAGACGAACAACTGTGGCAGGAACCAGCCGGCGTCGCGCAGCGGCACGACCAAGCCGATCAGAAAGTTCGACGCCGTCAGCTTGCCGACGAAATTCGTCAGCACCAGATCGGCGGCGATGAGCGACTCGGCAAACGTGAACGCCGCGCCGTTGGATACGCCCAACACAAAGCTGCGGCGCTCGTTGGGAGTCAAGGCGCGCGGCAGAGCGGCGGCGGGCGCAGAAGGGGTGGAAGATGACACAGCGGCGTGTGGAGAAGTCGAATTACTTCTTCGCTTTCGCGGATACCGATGCGCGCGACGTCTTACGACGTCGCGCGGCGCTCTTCTCAGCTCCCGGCCTGGTCTTGGAAGCGCGAGAGACAGGCTTCTTCTTCGGCTGCGCGGCGGGCGTCGCTCTCTTCGATGGCTTGGCCTTCCCGCCATCCACCCTCGCCGTCTCCTGCTCGACGAGCAGGCGCAAACCCAGGCGGTACAGGTTCTTGTCCAGGGCCATGCGGTTATACAGCGCGTGAAGATTCGCGGCATGGAATTGCTGCACCAGCCCGTGGAGGGGGATGCGGCTCTTACCGCACGCCTCGATGCCATACTCGCGCACGGATTCGCGCGGCCGGCGATCCCGCTGCAGACTCGCTACGAGCGATACGATGCGACTGAGGTAGTTGATGTTGCTATTGATCGACTCGTTGATCTCGCCGCGCAAGATCATCTCGCCGTGACCCTGCACGATGCTCTCCAGGCCGAAGGACTTGATGCGCCGCAGTGACTCGATCAGGCGGCGCGGATCGCCGTCGACGATCATCGGCACGGGCGTTATCACGTCCGAGGCGAATAGGATCTTGTCGTCCTTCACGTAGGCCGCCAGGCAGTCGTCCGTATGCCCGGGGAGATGAGCCAGAGCGATCGTCTTGTTGCCCAGGCGCACGGACAGCTCGCCGCCGTCGAAGACGATGTCCGGCAGGCGCAGGGACACCTCGGACAGCTCCGGGTTCTGTTCGCGCGCACCGGCCAGAGCCGTCGCGCCGCGTTCGGCCAGCAAGTCCCGGCACAGCGCGTGCGAGATGATCGGCACGCCCCTGAACAAGCTTGCCCCCAGCGTGTGGTCGGCGTGATAATGAGTGAGGATCAGGTAGCGGATGCCGAGCGGCGAGCGCTCGCTCAGGAACTCCAGGAGCTTTCGTGTCTCGGATGGGAACGGCAGCGTGTCGATGACGACCGCGCCCTCCGAGGTGACCACCGCGCCGGCCGTGACCTGGGCGTAAAGGTCGCTTGTAAAAACGTAGACGTCGTCGGCGATTCGTTCTCGATGCATAGCGCTGCCGCGCGATGAGATGGGACGGGCGTAAGATTAGCACATTTGAAACGGCTGTGTCAAGGTAAGTAAGAAGGCCACTCAGTGTGAGTGGCCTTCATCAGGAAATAGCCCCGCCATGCCGTGTGCCGCAGAGTTTTGAACCTGCTCTCGCAGGTGGGAGCCTGACCTGTCAGTTCTGCCTTGCCTCACGGCTACCGCGTCCCTGACGAGAGAAACGGCTCCCTAAGTATGGGTGTTGGCTCAAAACGCGTGGGCGACATCACGCGCACGGCAGGGTTCGTTTTCCACTATACCACAGATGCCGCGTTCTCGCAAGCGATTTTTACGCGCGCCCAAAGATTTTTAAGGCGCAATAGGCAGATGGTCATAACATCAGGTCAACCCTTCATTCAACGATCTTCAAACGCAGCTCGCGCAACTGGCGATTGTCGATGGGCGACGGCGCGTCGGTCATCAGATCGCTGCCGCTGGCCGTCTTGGGGAACGGTATGACCTCGCGAATGTTCGGCTCGTCGGCCAGCAGCATCAGGAGCCGGTCGATGCCGGGCGCCATGCCGCCATGCGGCGGCGCGCCGAATTCGAACGCCTCGAGCATGTGGCCGAATCGCCGCTGCGTCTCTTCTTCGGAATAGCCCAACAGCCTGAAGACGCGGTTCTGTATGTCGCGCCGATGGATTCGAATGCTGCCGCTGCTCAGCTCGTACCCGTTGCACACCAGATCGTAGGCATCGCTCAGGGCGGACGCGGGATCGGATTCCAGGCGGTCGAGGTGCTCGGCTTTCGGCATCGTGAACGGGTGATGGGCTGCGTCCCAGCGGTTCTCCTCGGCGTTCCACTCGAACATCGGGAAGTCGATCACCCAGCCGAAGGCCAACAAGTCGGGATCGGCGAGGTTCAGCCGGTCGCGGAACTCGAGCCGAAGCGCGCCGAGCGCTTTATTCGCGACGGATTCCTGATCGGCGACGATCAAAGCCAGATCGCCATCCCCTGCCCCCAGCCGGCCCGCAATCTGCGCGATTTCGCTCTCTTTCAGGAATTTCGCGAGCGTGCCCTTGAGGCCGTCGCCCGCCCAGGCCAGCGTGGCGAGACCTTTCGCGCCGTTCGCTTGCGCCAGGGCCGTGAGCGCGTCGACTTCTTTGCGCGAATATCCGGCGCATCCTCTCGCGCAGAGCGCCTTGACGACGCCGCCGCGCGCAATCGTCGATCGGAAGACATTGAAATCGCTTCCGGCCAGGGCATCGCTCAGGTCGACCAGCTCCATGCCGAAGCGCAGGTCGGGCTTGTCCGAGCCGTAGCGCGCCATCGCTTCGAGGTACGGGAGCTGCGGGAAGGGCGAGAGGACGCGCTTGCGCGGCGCGACGGCCGGGATCATCGCCGTGAGGAGGCCCTCCACCGTCGCCAGCACATCGCCGCGCTCGACGAACGACATCTCGAGGTCGAGCTGGGTGAACTCTGGCTGCCGGTCTCCACGCAGGTCTTCGTCGCGGAAGCAGCGCGCGATCTGGAAATAGCGGTCGTATCCGGCGACCATCAACAACTGTTTCAACTGCTGCGGCGACTGCGGCAGCGCGTAGAACCTGCCGGGCTGCAGGCGGCTCGGCACGACGTAGTCGCGAGCGCCCTCCGGCGTGCTCTTGATCATGATCGGCGTCTCGACCTCGACGAAGCCCCGCGCGTCGAGGTAGTCGCGAATGAATTTCACGACCTTGTGACGCAGGACGAGATTCGACTGCATGCGCGAGCGCCGCAAGTCGAGATAGCGATACTTCAGGCGCAAAGACTCGTCGACCTTGTAGCCGTCGTCGTCGACGGGCAGTGGGAGCGGTTTGGCCGAGCTGAGTATCTCGATCCAAGAGGCGGCGATTTCGATCGCGCCTGTCGCCAGGTTCGGGTTCGCCAGGCCCTCCGGGCGCGCGCGCACCGTCCCCTCGACGCGCAGCACGAACTCGCCGCGCGCCTTGTCGGCAGCCGCGTACGCCTCGGCCTGCGACGGATCGACGACGACCTGCGTGACGCCGTAGCGGTCGCGCAGGTCGATGAAGATCAGGCCGCCGTGGTCGCGCCGCTTGTGCAGCCAGCCGGCGAGCGTGACCGATTGGCCGACATGCGTGAGGCGCAGCTCTCCGCAAGTGTGTGTCCGGTACATCAGTCTGCTCCTCTCCTGGAGTGTGGCAAGTGCTAGATCTTGGGCCGGAATCGAGCCGGTTTTCACCGCAAGATATGTCCGGCTAAAGCCTTGACTCCGGTGATTTGCCAATGTCCAGTCCTCTCGAAAATGAAACCGCCCTCGCGGGTGAGGGCGGTGTTCGTTTCTGTCCGGCCGGTGTTTCCGGACAACGCGTGCGACGAAACGATCAACGCCCTTGGGCATCGCCGTCATTATCGTCGCGATTGTCGACCACCGAGACTCGTTTCAGCATGGCGGCATTATAACTTGATTCCCAGAAACCTGCCAATCGTCGTCGCCGAGCACGAATTTCGCAACTTGACGCCAGATAGTGTTTAGGGTACACTAACCCTCAAATACGGGAGTCTTCGCCGCGCGCGGCAATGGCGACTGCTACGCGTCAGGGCAAACCGGGCTGGGATATGAAGGAACTGGCGGCGCTCCAATTAGATGAGATACTTGATCAGGTTGCGCCGGCCGTGCGCCGCGCGCTGGAGGAAGACATCGGCGACGGCGACGCGACGACGCTCTTCACCATCCCGACCGACGCGACGCTCGGCGGCCGGTTTGTCGCGAAAGAGCCTGGCGTGATCGCCGGGCTGGCCATTGCGCAGCTGACCTTCGAGCTGGTTGACAGGCGTGTGCAATTCACACCGCAGGTCCTCGACGGCGATGTCGTGCAACCCGGCCAGGTATTCGCAGCCGTCAGGGGGCCGTGCCAGGCGCTGCTGACTGCAGAGCGCGTCGCCTTGAATTTCTTGCAGCGGATGTCGGGAATCGCGACGCTCACCCGGCGTTTCGTGCAGGCCGTCGAAGGCACGCGGGCGGTGATCCTGGACACGCGCAAAACGGCGCCCGGCTTGCGCCTGCTCGATAAGTGGGCGGTGCGCATCGGCGGCGGCCAGAATCACCGTTTCGGGCTGTACGATATGGTGCTGATCAAGGATAATCACATCGCCGCCGTGGGGAGCATCAGCCAAGCCGTGGCGCGCGTGCGCGCCGCCGACGATCGACGCCGCCCGATCGAGGTGGAGGTTAAGTCGCTGGCCGAGCTTGAAGAAGCCTTGCCGCTCGACGTGGATCGGATTCTGCTCGACAATATGAGCCTGGACGAGATGCGGCAGGCCGTACACCTGGCGAACGGGCGCACGCCGCTCGAAGCGTCGGGCAACGTGACCCTGGAGAACGTGGCGGAGGTCGCCGCGACCGGGGTCGACACCATCTCGGTCGGCGCCCTCACACACTCCGTGCGAGCGCTGGACATCAGCCTGGAGCTCGACCCGACAGCGCGGCCTCTCGCCGGAACTAAGTTTTCGGACGCTGATTAACGCGGATGAACGCAGATTAGAACCTATCCGAAAACTGGAGTGCAGGCTTCAGCCTGCCGCATCTGAAGCGGACTAACCCTAAAGGGGGCTACGCACAGTCCGCACTCCGGTGGTTTTCGGATAGGCTCTCAAGCCTTAAATCAGCGCAATCCGCGTTTATCCGCGTCCCGAAAAAGCTAATGGAGGATAGTATGTCAGCCGAAGCGTTGTACGAACAGATGAAGGCGAAACTGCACGACGTGGTTCCGGATTTCGAGCTGCGCCGCAAGGCAGTCCTCGCCGACGAGATCAACCGGCTCAAAGCCGAGAAGAACGCCGTCATCCTGGGGCACAATTACATGGAGCCGGCGCTGTTCCACTCCATCCCGGATTACACCGGCGACTCGCTCGAGCTCAGCCGCATCGCGGCGAAGACGGACAAGGACATCATCGTCTTCTGCGGCGTGAAGTTCATGGCCGAGACGGCGAAACTGCTCAATCCGACGAAGTTGGTGCTGCTGCCTTCGACGAAAGCCGGGTGCTCGCTGGCCGCCAGCATCACCGCCGAAGACGTGCGCCAGTTGCGACGGCGATTCCCGGGTGTGCCGGTTGTCACTTACGTCAACACCTACGCCGACGTGAAGGCGGAGAGCGACATCTGCTGCACGTCGAGCAACGCGAAGGCGGTCGTCGAGTCGCTCGGAACGGATACCGTGATCTTCCTGCCCGACGAGTACCTGGCGCGCAACGTCGCGAGAGAGACGGGAAAGCACATCATCTTCCCGACGCTGCACGCCGATCCCGGCGCCTCGACCGAGCTGGATTACCAGATGATCGGCTGGCACGGGCGCTGCGAAGTCCACGAGAAATTCACCGTGCAAGACATTCGCAGCGTCCGGGAGCAGTTCCCCGACGTGATGATCCTGGCCCACCCGGAGTGCAGCCCGGAGGTAGTGGCTGCGTCCGATTATTCCGGCAGCACGACGGCGATGATTAGGCACGTCCAGAAGACGAACGCGCCGCGCTACCTGCTGCTGACGGAATGCGCGATGGGCGACAATATCATGGCGGCGAACCCTGACAAGGAAATGCTGCGGCTGTGCAGTGTGCGCTGCCCGCACATGAACCAGATCACGCTGGAAGACACGCTCGACGCGCTGAAGCTGAACCAGTATGTGATCGACGTCCCGGAAGGCGTCCGCGTGCGAGCCGCGCAGGCCGTCGAGCGGATGGTCGCCGTCGGCGCGATCGGTGGCCGAGACTGACCGGTGGATTAGCCACAGAGGCATGGAGGCACGGAGATAGCTTCGTATTCTCCCTCTGTGGCTCTGTGTCTCCGTGGCATTCTCGCGTTAACAAGCACCCCCACTCTCCATGAACGAGATCGTTGAGACCGAAGTATTGATCATTGGCTGCGGCATCGCGGGCGGCGTCGCCGCGCTCCAACTCGCCGACGCCGGCATCCCCGTCGCCGTCGTCACGCGCGCGCAGGAGCCGGGCGAGTCGAACACGTACTACGCGCAGGGCGGGATCATTTATCGGGGCGCGGACGATTCGCCGGCGCTGCTGGCAGAGGACGTGTTTCGCGCCGGCGCGGGACACAGCAACCCGAAAGCCGTGACCATCCTGGCCGAAGAGGGGCCGCCTCTCGTCCGGCAGACGCTGATGGAGCGGGTCGGAGTGCAATTCGATCGAAACGCGGACGGCGAGCACTCGCTGGCGCTCGAGGGCGGCCACTCCGTGCCGCGCATCGTCCACGCCGCCGACGCCACCGGCAAGGCGATCGAAGTCGCGCTCCTGGAGGCGCTGCGCGCGCACAGGAATGTCACGCTGCTCACCGGCCACACGGCGATCGATTTGCTCACGCCTTCCCACCACGCGCTGAACCGGCTGGCCGTCTACGAGCCGCAGTCGTGCGTCGGCGCGTATGTCCTCGATCAAGCCGCCGATCGGGTCATTCGGTGCCTGGCGCGCTACACCATCCTGGCGACCGGCGGCCTGGGACAGATTTTCCTCTGCACGACGAACCCGGCCGGCGCGCGCGGCGACGGCGTGGCGATGGCCTACCGCGCGGGAGCGCGTGTCATCAACATGGAATTCGTCCAGTTTCACCCGACGACTTTCTACCATCCGCAAGCGCCACGCTTTTTAATCTCGGAAGCGGTTCGCGGCGAAGGCGCCAGGCTCGTCAACGCAAACGGCGACCCCTTCATGCAAAACTACGACGCGGAGTGGAGAGACCTCGCGCCGCGCGACGTTGTAGCGCGCAGCATCTACCGCGAGATGCTGATGCGCGATGCGCCCAATGTGTATCTCGACCTTCGCTCGACCATCTCCGAACAGCGCATCCGAGAACACTTTCCCAATATTTATCAGGCGTGCCTGGCCTACGACGTAGATATCACGCGCGACCTGGCGCCCGTCGTGCCCGGCGCGCACTATGCATGCGGCGGCGTGTGGGTCGACGAATGGGGATGCACGACGCTCGATCGATTGTACGCCGTCGGCGAAGTGGCCTGCACGGGTGTGCACGGCGCGAACCGGCTGGCGAGCACGTCGCTGCTCGAAGGGCTGTTGTGGGGGCATCGCACGGCGCGCCACATTTTGGAGCATCGGGCCGAGCGCGAGACGCCGAACGCGGCCGACATCCCGGCGTGGCGCGACGACGGGCTGAAGCCGCCCGATCCGGCGCTGATCCAGCAAGACATGAGCACGATCAAGCAGATGATGTGGAACTACGTCGGGCTGGTGCGCACGACGCGGCGCCTGGAGCGCGCGACGCCGGAGCTGCGCCACCTGGAAACGGAGATCGAGCAGTTTTACCGGGCGACGAGCATCACCGACGGGGTGATCGGCCTGCGTAACGCGGTGCGCACGGCAGTGATCGTAGCAGCCGCCGCCTGGGAAAACAAGACCAGCATGGGGTGTCACTATCGGGAGTAATCAGTTATCAGTTGTCAGTTCTGCTCGTCGGGGGTCTGTGACCCCCGACCTCTTGGCCGCCGGGTGACACACCCGGCGGGAGCAACGTATCTTCGTGGTGAAAAACGCCATGCCTACCGCGTGCGCCACATCTCAGCCAGGCGGCGCGTGTAGCGATAGCCGAAGTAATACGCCAGGAGCAACGATAGCCGCAGGCCATGCAGGCCGTCGATGTAACCTTTCAGGGTGACGAATCGCCACCAGAAGTGCCGCACAAATTGTGAATATGGCGAGTGGAACCTGGGCCGGATACCCTGCCGGCGCAGGTTCGTCGCCTCGAAGTCGATCCGAAACTGCTGCTTGGCGTGAAACTGCGCGACCGATTCGTAATTGTAATGGATGAGTGGATGAGCCAGGTAGCTCGACTCGCCGTCCAGATCGACGATCTCCGAGGCTGGCCGGTCGTATCGAGCCTTGCGGCGTCGAAGCAGGCGCATCTGGTAGTCCGGCCAGTATCCAGCGCCGCGCGTGAGTCTGCCGAAGAGGATATTACGGCGCGGCACGTACCATCCGGTTATCTCCCCAGGTTGCTCGAGCGCAGCGCGTATTTCCTCCGCTAATTCCGGCGTCGCTCGCTCGTCGGCGTCGACGAAGAAAATCCAGTCGGCGTCGATCATTTCCATCGCCGCGTTGCGCTGCGCGGCGTAGTCGGTGAACGGACGCTGCACCACTTCCGCGCCGTGCTCTCGCGCGGTGTCGCACGTGCGATCGGTGCTGAACGAATCGAACACGACGCGCCGCTCGATCCAGGCCAGCGAATCGAGGCATGGGCCGATGTGGCGTTCCTCGTTCTTGGTGAGGACGACGGCGGCGAGCGGAGAGCGTGTTGCGTGATGCGTGATGCGTGAGGGGGTCGTCATTCGTCGCTCGTCATTTGCTATTCCAGACATCGATGATGCGCCGGCACGCTGCCTGCCGTTCTTCGGATGCACCGCGCATCTTTCGGCGCATACCCGCAAGTACCATGCGCCGCGCCAGCCACAGCGGCGCAAAATGCGGATGCTTCGTGTGCAACCGGTAGCGCGCCGTCCACAGTTTGACAAATGACTCGGCCTTCACCTGCGACGTACTTCGAGCGCCGTGGTGAATCACATGCGCCGCCGGGGCACAGTAGTTCCGCCAGCCGGCTTCCTTGAAGCGGGCGCACCAGTCAATCTCTTCGCAGTACAGCGCGAAGCTTTCGTCAAAGAGGCCGGCCTGCCGGATCGCCTCGGCACGCACGAGCATGACGGCGCCGAGTGGGTGATCGATTTCGAAAGGCTGCCCGGCATCGTACAGCCGCCGAGGGTAGCGGCCGTTCAGGCGTGATTCGTAGAGACGCGGGGACATACGAAACAGATCGATGTAAAGCTGCCAGAGACCGGGGAAATGGAAGGCGCTGTGCTGAAACGACCCGTCGCCGTACGAGAGGCGCGACGTAACGACGGCGGCGTCGGGACGGGCGCGCATGGCATCCAGCATGTTTGAGACCGAGCCGGGCTGGACTTCGGTATCGGGGTTGAGGAGAAGGATGAAGTCCTCACCCCCTCCCCCTCTCCCGGTTGATGGCGGGAGAAGGGGAGGGGTGGCGAAGCCGGGGAGGGAGTGAGGCAATCCCAACGCCCGTAACCCGGCGTTGTTGCCTGCTGCGAACCCGACATTCTCTTCGCAGGCGATCAGTTCGACTGGCGGGAAGCGCGCTCGAATCGTCTCGGCGCTTCCATCTCGTGAAGCGTTGTCGACGACCACGACGCGCGACTCGATCGCAGTCGAGTGAAGATCGGAGAGGAGCGCATCGAGGCAGCGCACGAGCAGGTCGCGCACATTCCAGGAGACGACGACGACTGACAGGTGGTTCATGTTTGAGTCACGATCAAGACTTCGGAGGTCTCAAACGCACTAAGCCTTAAGACCTCCGAAGTCTGAAGACCTCTCTTCATGGCTTGTCGATCGTGACGTTGTGCGGATCGACCCTGTTATTGATCTGGGTGATCTCCACGTCTTCGTGGATCAGGCCAGCCCAGAAATTAAGCGGATTCCGCTCCGGCTGGTAGGTAATGCGAATGCCGCCCGTGATCGTGGCGCGGGCGCCGGACGGAAGATAGTAATACTTCTGGCCTTCGATCTCCTCCACGACGAGGTCTTCCGGCCGGCCGACGGCCCAGCGGAAGGGGTAGTTGCGCTGGCTGGTATCGAAGTCGATGCCGACGCGCCACGCGCCCGACTCCTCGGCGAAGCCCGGCACGTTGAAGTTCTGATCGAGATCGTAGACGTAGCCCGGCGGCGGGCCGCTGGTGCGGATGGGCACCGTGCTGTAGTTCTCGACCGTCAGCGTGAAGTAAAGGGTCTCCCCGATCAGGAGCGAGCGCGCCGAGAAACTCACTTCGCCGTCGACGATTTCGGCGCGCGGCACGCCGCCGTCGACGATCGCCAGCGTGCCGGTTACGACCGCCACCTGCCCGACGGCATCTTCGGCGCGCGCTGTGACGACGTAGTCCCCATCCGGCGGGGGATCGGCGCCCAGATCGACGCCGGCATCGTAGTCGAACTCGTGAAGGCCGGCTTCGCCGGGCTTGCGCGCCTCGCGCGTGGAGGCTTTCTCAGACACCGGGTACGGTGTGCAGTCCAGGTCGGATTGACCCTCGGGCGGGAAAGCCGAGCCGGCGCAAAGAGCATTCTGAAGCGTGACGTATAACGAGGCGGGCTTGTTGAGGCTGACGTTGATCGTCGCCCGATCCGAAATGCCGTCGCGATTCGGTGTGAACAGCGGCGGGTAAACGCCAAAGCCGGTGATCTGCGGCGCGGTTGATTCGCCGCCCGAGATCGCCAGCCGGCCGTCGACGGCCTGCGTCTGTCCGGCCCCGTCAGTCGCTTCGACGATCCAGCGATACTCGCCATTCGGCAGCAAGCGGCCGTCGATGACGCCGCTGAACTGCACGCCGTATTCGCCCGCCGAGCGGGGTCGGGCATCTCGGAAGGTGTAGCGGTCGCCGCCGCTCGACTCGAGCCAGATCGACACGATGGCATTGCGACTGAGGTCGTAGCTGATATGGGTCACGTCCGAATTGCCGTCGGCGTTCGGGGAGATGATCTCCGGCGAGAAGGATACGTTCGAGAGCAGCTCGCGCGAGCCGCACGCCGGCAGCAGTGCCAGCACGACCAGAGCGACGGCGTGGCCCGCCAGAATTCGCAAGGACATCAATGGATCCTCTCGGCCTGACGAATGTGGGGCTTCCCGGCGCAGTCTAATCGACGTAAGGGAGAGTGTCAAGCACGCGCGTCCTGGGTGCAACCGCACACCCGCCCGCTGGGCCGGTGATTGCACACATGTTGCGGCGACAGTTGCACCCTGGCCCGCTGGCGCAAGCCAGGGCGGGCTGTCGCCCGGCGTCCGCAGTGCAACTGCGGACGAACGGACTGGTGGATAATCACCAGGCCCGCCGGGGGATTGCAGCCGCACGCAAATCGCATACAATGCGGGCAGCATGCAACCCGCGAGAGAAACGTGCGCACGTACGAGCAGGCGCTCGCCTATTTGAACTCATTCGTCAACTACGAACGGCAGCGCACGGCGCCGTACTCCGCCGAGACGCTCAACCTCGACCGCGTGCGCGCGCTGCTCGAGCGGCTGGGTAACCCGCAGCATGCCTACCCGACGATCCACATCGCCGGCACGAAAGGCAAAGGCTCTACCGCCGCGATGATAGAGTCGATCCTGCGCGCGGCGGGACGCCGGACGGGGCTGTACACATCGCCGCACCTGCATACGATCCGTGAACGGATGCGCGTGAGCGGCGAGACGATTTCACGCGAGTCGCTCGCCGCGCTGGTGGACGAGGTCGAGCCGCACGTCGCCGGCGTCGAGGGCGTCACCTGGTTCGAGATCGTCACCGCGCTCGGCTTCCTGCATTTCGCCCGGTCGGCGATCGACGCCGGCGTGGTTGAAGTCGGGCTGGGCGGCCGCTTCGACGCGACGAACGTCATCACTCCGCTCGCAGCGGTCATCACGTCTTTGAGCATGGACCACACGGCCTGGCTGGGCGACACGCTCGATCAGATCGCATTCGAGAAGGCGGGCATCATCAAGCCGGGCGTGCCGGTCGTCAGCGCGCCACAGGAGCCGGAGGCGCTGGCCGTGCTGGAGCGAATCGCGGCGGAAAGACGTGCGCCGCTGATCGTTGTCGGCAGGGATGTCGGGGTCGAGCGCACAGCGTGGGGGCTTGACGGCCAAGAGTTCACCGTGGAAGCGTCAAGCGACTTGATGCGTGGCCTTTCGGGCTGCCCGCCGCTTTTCGCGAACGCCGGATTCCGCATTCCGCTCCATGGTTCTCACCAGGTTGTCAACGCGGCGGTAGCGATGACCGCCGTCGAGGTGGCGCGCCTCAGTCGATCACGATTTCGTCGTGATGACTCAATTGCCCCTGCAGCGAAGCGGAGTGAGGCCAATCGTCCGAACAAGGCAGCGACTAAAGTCGCTACTACGATTGACACGGCGACTATCCGGACTGGGCTGCAAAACGTGCACTGGCCGGGACGCTTCGAGATCGCACGGCGCGAGCCGCCCCTGGTCTTCGACGGCGCACACAACGCCGACTCTGCGCAAAAGCTGGCCTCGGCGCTGGAAGAGTGTTTTCCAGGCCAGCGATGGACGCTGATCTTCGGCTCGTCGTCAGACAAGGACATCGCGGGCATGCTCAATGCACTGCTGCCGCTGGCCGAACGGGCCATCGTGACGCGCGCGAGAACGTCGCGCGCCGCCGACGTCGAGTCGATCGCGCAAATGGTCGCCGACCGCCGGCGCCGTGTCGAGATCGTATCGAGCGTGCACGACGCCGTGCAGAGAGCCATCGCGCTCGGAGAGCCGACTGTCGTCACCGGCTCGTTGTACATCGTCGCCGAGGCGCGTGAAGCATGGCTCGCGCACGCCAGGCTGCCGATGCCCGATCGGGACGCCTTGTGAGTTGGCGTCCCTGAGGCTTTTGAGATAGAATCGCATACGCTCCACAGCAACGCGGAGAGTATTCGTGTCGAGACAATACAGCGATAGCAGCCAGGCTTCATTCGGATTCGGCGATTTATACCCGCCTGCCTTGAGCGATCTGATTCAGTCGCCCCAGGCGCACGCTCGTCACGGGCTGGTCGAGCTTCCCTTGCTGCCGATTCGCGACACGGTGCTTTATCCGCGCCTGGTGTCGCCGCTGTTCGTCGGGCGCGATCGATCGGTGAAGGCGATCGAGGCCGCGCAGGTGGAAGGCAAAAACTTGATCGTCGCCGCGCAGCGGGACCCGGAAGTAGAGGAGCCGCGCCCGGAGGATCTCTATGCGATCGGCTGCAGCGCTCTGATCATCCGCACGCTGCGCATGCCCGATGGCACGACCAGCGTATTGACGCAAGGGCAGTATCGCGCGCAGATTGTCGAGTTCGTGCAGACGGAGCCGTATTTCCGCGTGAAGGCGCGGCTGATCGAAGAATCCGTTGAAAAGTCGGCCTCGACCGAGGCGCTCATGCGCGCCGTGCTGGCCTTGCTCGAGAAGGTCGTCAACCTCAACCGCAGCCTGCCCGAAGACGCCTACGTATACGCGATGAACATCGAAGAGCCGGGCTGGCTGGCCGACCTGGTCGCGTCGACGATCGACATCGACCTCGCCGAGCGCCAGCAAATCCTGGAGATCTTCAACCCGGCGGCGCGCCTGCAGACCCTGTCGATCCGCCTCGCCAAGAAGCTCGACGTGCTGGAGCTAGAGGATCAGATCCACATGCGCGTGCAGCGAGAGGTCGATCGATCACAGCGCGAGGCCTACCTGCGCGAACAAATACGAGCGATTCAGTCGGAGCTGGGCGAGGGCGACCTGCAGACTCAAGAGATCGCGGAGCTGCGCGACAAAGTCGGCGCGAAGAACATGCCTGACGAGGTGCGCGCCAAAGCCAGCAAAGAGCTGGATCGCCTTCAGCAAATGCCGCCGATGGCGCCCGAGGTCGGCATCATCCGCACTTACCTCGACTGGATCATCGACCTGCCGTGGTCGGAGACGACGACGGACGACCTGGACGTGGCGCACGCGGGTGAAGTGCTCGACCGGCGCCACTATGGCCTGCCGAAAGCGAAAGAACGCATCCTGGAGTACATCGCCGTGCGCCGCCTGGCCGCCGACAAGCAGCGTGTGCGCAGCCCGATTCTGTGTTTCGTTGGACCACCCGGCACCGGAAAGACCTCGCTCGGCAAATCGATCGCTGAGGCGCTGGGGCGCAAGTTTGTGCGCGTGAGCCTGGGCGGCATCCACGACGAAGCGGAGATTCGAGGCCACCGGCGCACGTATATCGGCGCGCTGCCGGGGCGCATCATCCAGACGATGCGCCGGGCCGAAACGATCAATCCTCTGTTCATGCTCGACGAGATCGACAAGCTCGGCGTCGACTATCGCGGCGACCCGTCCGCGGCGCTGCTGGAAGCGCTCGACCCGGAGCAGAACCACGCTTTCAGCGATCACTATCTCGACGTGCCCTACGATCTGTCGAAGGTGATGTTCGTCACGACAGCCAACATCCTGGACACCATCCCGCCTGCGCTGCGCGACCGCATGGAGGTCATCGAGTTCCCGGGCTACATCGAGGACGAGAAGCTGATGATCGCCCGGAAGTTCATCATTCCGAAGCAGTTGGAAGAGCACAGCCTGGAGCCGGAGCAGCTCCACATCTCCGACGACGCGGTTCGCTGTATCGTGCGCGAATACACCTACGAAGCCGGGGTGCGCAACCTGGAGCGCGAGATCGCCAACATTTGCCGCAAGACGGCCCGGAAGATGGCCGAGTCGAAACCGCACCGCCGCCGCGTGGCGTCCGAATCCGTGTACCGTTACCTGGGGCCTCCTCGCTACGTCTTTGGCCTGGCCGAGGAAAAAGACCAGATCGGCGTGGCGACGGGCGTGGCGTGGACGGAGGCCGGCGGCGACGTGATGCCGGTCGAAGTGACGCTGATGCAGGGCAAGGGCGCGCTGCTGCTCACCGGCCAGCTCGGCGAGATCATGCAGGAATCGGCGCAGGCTGCCGTGTCGTACACCCGCTCGCGCGCCAGGGAGTTCGGCATCGATCGAGCGGCGTTCGAGAAGACCGACATTCACATCCACGTGCCGGAAGGCGCGATCCACAAAGATGGGCCTTCGGCAGGCATTACGATGGCCACCGCGTTGATCTCCGCCTTCACGCGCCGCCCGGTGCGGCGCGACGTGGGCATGACCGGCGAGATCACGCTGCGCGGCCGCGTCCTATCCATCGGCGGGCTGCGCGAGAAGACGATGGCCGCGCACCGCGCCGGCTTGAAGACGATGATCGTTCCGAAGAAGAACAAGAAAGACCTCGTCGAAATCCCCAAGAAGGTGCAGCGCGACCTGACCTTTCACTTCGTCGAATCGATGGACGAAGTGTTGTCCGTGGCGCTGCGGAAATCGGCGAAAAGGAAAGCGCCCGGCGCGCCGGCGCACCGCAGCCGCCCCACCGCGCGACCCCGCGCGTCTTCGAAGCGACCGTCTGCGCATCGGTAGCCCCCGCCCGGCTTCAGCGCGAAGCCTGCCCTGCGAAGTCCCCGACCCCGAGCAAAGCGAGGGGGAGCGGGGAGCGGAGCCGAAGGGACGCATCGTGCGCAGATTGGGCAGACCCCTGGTTTCTCGGAGAAACCAGGGGGCTTCGCGCCTTGACGGTGGACGTTGGCAACGATATACTGTGCGCGTGACGATCGATACCGACCACAGCCCGCCCGCCCATCCGCAACAATCTCTGCGGCAATATCGCCGCCTGCTCGCTTTCGTGCGGCCCTACCGCGCGCGCCTGGCGGTCGCGCTGGGCGCGATCGTCGTGAGCAGCCTGCTCGGGCTGGCCGGGCCGTACATGATCCAGTACCTCGTCAACGCGATCATTCCCGGCGGCGATCCGAGCGTGCTGAATGCGGTCGCGCTTATCCTGATCGGGATCTTCGCCTTGCAGAGCGTGTTCTACTTCGTGCGGGGTTATCTGCTGGCCTACGTCGGCGAGCGGGTGATGGTCGACATGCGGTTGGCGTTGTACGAGCATTTGCAGAGCCTGTCGCAGAGCTTCTTCACCGAACGACGCATTGGCGAGCTGGTGTCACGATTGACCAACGACGTCGCCACCGTGCGCGCCGTGGTCACGAGCGACATCGCCACTGCCTTGTCGCAGACGCTGACGTTCATCGGCGCGCTGGCGCTGATCATCGTGATCAGTTGGCAACTGACGCTATTCATGCTGGCGCTGATCCCGCCGGTCGTGCTGCTGGCGATCCTGTTCGGGCGGCGGTTGCGCAAGCTCTCGTCTGCCGTACAGGACGAGCTGGCCGGCGCGACGACGGTGCTGGAGGAGTCGATCGCCGGCGTGCGCGTCGTCCAATCGTTCACGCGCGAACAGTACGAGATCGGCCGCTTCCGAAAGAGCATCGAGGCGACTTTCGCGCTGGCGATGAAGCGCATGCGCCTCTCGTCGACTTTCGGCCCGCTGATCACTTTTCTGGCGTTCTCATCCATCGTCGCCATCCTGTGGTTCGGCGGCCGGCAGGTGCTGGCCGGCGACCTGACGACCGGGCAGCTCGTCACGTTCCTGATTCTGACGATGACGCTCGCCGGCTCGATCGGGCAGTTCAGCGGGCTGTGGGCGGGTGTACAGGAGGCGCTCGGCGCGACGCAGCGGCTGTTCGAGATTCTCGACATCCGGTCCGACGTCGCCGAGCTACCAGATGCGGCCACATTGATGCGCGCCGAAGGTCGCATCACGTTCCAGGACGTCTCATTCGCCTACCGGCCAGCGCACGCCGACGTCAAGGCGCCGGCCGTCCTCGACGGCGTGTCGATCGACGTGCGGCCAGGTGAAACACTGGCGCTGGTCGGGCCGAGCGGCGCGGGCAAATCGACGCTCGCCAGCCTGATCCCGCGCTTCTACGATCCGACGCGGGGCCGCATCCTGATCGACGGCGTCGACATTCGCACGCTGACGCTCAAGAGCCTTCGGGGGCAGATCGGCGTGGTGCCGCAAGAGACGCTGTTGTTCGGCGGGGCGGTGCGAGAGAACATCCTGTACGGAAGGCTCGACGCGAGCGAGGCGGAGATGATCGCCGCCGCGCAGGCGGCCAACGCGCACGATTTCATCATGCGCCTGTCGCAGGGCTACGACACCGTCGTTGGCGAGCGCGGCGTGAAATTGAGCGGCGGCCAGCGGCAGCGCATCGCCATCGCGCGCGCGATCCTCAAAGATCCGCGCATCCTGCTGCTCGACGAAGCGACCTCTTCGCTGGACAGCGAGAGTGAGGGATTGGTGCAAGAAGCGCTGGAACGGCTGATGAAGGGACGGACGAGCATTGTCATCGCGCACCGGCTGAGCACGGTGCAGAACGCGCACCGCATCGCCGTGCTCGACGCGGGCCGGCTCGTCGAATTGGGCACGCACGACGAGCTGCTGGCGCGCGATGGCCTGTACGCGCGGCTGTACCGGCTGCAGTTCAGGCAGGACGAGTCGCGCCCTACCCCACCGTCCGAGCCGAGGCCGGAGCCGGCGCTCGCCGGTTGGCGGGTACGGCTGGGAATTCTGGGACAGCTCGCGGGCCAGTCATAGCGCGGCTTCCCGCAGCCAAAGGTTTTCGGACGCAAGGCCCGGTTTCACAGCAGGTTGAGACGAATTTCATGCAGGTTACGAGGCGAACTTGAGCACCTATTCAAGACAACAGGAAGCGGTCGGCAGCCTCGAAACGCTAGCCGAGCTGCGAACCACGCTGAACAGCGTGATGGCGCTGGAGAGCCACACCAGCCTGGACAATGGCGGGTACGAGTTTCGAGGGCGATTGACGGTGGACTCAGGCGAGGCGTTCGATCACATCTACGATCGGTTTACGGCGCTGGGTTACACGCCGGTGCTCTTTCGGCACGACGGGCAGGAAATCGTCGTGGCGCAGCGCGGCGTCGTCAAGCCGAAGGCGGCGAACCCGCGCACGAACATCATTCTGCTGATTCTGACCATCATCAGCACACTGTTCGTCGGCGCCGTCCTCTACGCGCCGTCGCCGGACGTACAGCAAGAGTTACTTCTGGACCCGCTCTCGATTTTCACCAGAAACGCCCCCCTGCTCCTCAATGGTCTCCCCTATGCCCTGACGCTCCTGGGTATCCTGGGCATTCACGAGATGGGTCACTACGTCTTTGCCCGCAAGCACAAAGCGGCCGTCACGCTGCCCTACTTCATCCCGATGCCGCTTGGACTCGGCACGATGGGCGCGGTGATCCTGCTGCGCTCGCCGATCAAGAACCGCCGCCAGCTGTTCGACATCGGCGTAGCCGGGCCGCTCGCCGGGTTGGCCGTGGCCATTCCCCTTCTGCTCGTGGGACTTGCGACCTCGCCGGTCGAGTTTGTCAGCCGGCCGCTACCGGGCAGCCAGGAAGGCAACTCGATTCTATACCTTCTCCTCAAGTACCTCGTGCACGGCCAGATCCTGCCGAGCAACGGCTACGATGTCATATTGAACGCGATCGCCTTCCCCGCCTGGTTCGGGCTGTTCATCACGTCGCTCAACCTGCTGCCGATCGGGTCGCTCGACGGCGGGCACGTGACGTACGCGATGTACGGCCGCAGGCAGTGGCGGATCGCCCGCGCGGCGTGGATGCTCATGTTGATCGCCGGCGGCGCGATGCTGCTGCTTCGCACCGAGCTGGGGCTTAACGTATGGCTGTTGTGGGCCATCCTGGTGCAGCTGTTCGGCGTGATGCACCCGCCGCCGCTCGACGACATCACGCCGCTGGATCTGCGCCGCCGCGCGCTCGGCATCTTCACGCTGTTCCTGCTGTTCATCCTCATCGTGCCGATTCCGTTCAGTTGACCAGACAGAAACCCGGTTTCTGAGAGAAACCGGGTTTATTCGTTCGTACTTGTTCAGCGTTCATAGGAACGGGTTGAATCGCCTCTCATCGCCGATCGTCGTCGGCGGGCCGTGGCCGGAATAAACCACGACGTCGTCAGGAAGCGTGAGCAACTGATCCCGGATGCTGGCGATGAGCGTATCGAAATCGCCGCCAGGGAAATCTGCCCGGCCAATGCTGCCTTGAAACAGTACGTCCCCGTCGAAGACGGCCTTCTCACTCTCGACGTAGAACACGACGTGCCCGGGCGTATGGCCGGGCGTGAAGCGCGTCTCGAAGCGCAGCGTGCCGACTTCGAGAACCTGGCCGTGCTCGAGAGATACGTCGGGATCGGGGGCGGGGCGCATGGGGATGCCCCACCCGCGCGCGCCGCCGCCCTCTCTGAGCAGCGGCAGGTCGAGCGGGTGCATGGCGACCGGCGCCTTCGTCGCATCGACGACGTCGGCGAGCGCGCCGATGTGATCGAAGTGCGCGTGGGTCAGCAGGATCAACTTGACCGTAGCCTGGAAGGAATCGACGGCGGCGAGAATCGAGGGAGCATTCCAGCCCGGATCAACGACGACGGCCTGGCGTGTGGTTTCACAGACGACGACGTAGCAGTTCGTCTGGACCGGCCCGACGGTGAGCGCGTGGGTGATCATGACGAGCGCGGGGCGGCCGCGCGGTCGTCGGCCTGGCGGGTTTCTTCAACCCAGGCATCCACCGCAGCTAGGTCGAGACTGTTCGACTCGCACCACATCTTGAACTGCGCGTAACGCTCGCGGAGGTCGGTGGGGTCGTGTATCGGATCCGCCTTGTCTTCCTCGATCATGATCTGCGCGAAGCGCGCCAGCAGGCGGATGTCGTCGCTGTTCAGTTTGTCCAGGACCGCCGTCAGCTTGTCTCTATCGTCCATCACTCCCCTATCGATCGTCTCCCGCCGTGTTATGTTTAACCGCAGAGAGCGCACCGCTACCCCTGCGCTGCCACGTAGCGGCAGTGCCACGGGGAAGTCACGGAGGTCTTGGAATCTCCGCCGAACGGATTATAACATAGAGAAACACGGCCTATCGGGTTCCGGCGATATAGTTCTCGAGCTGCTCGATCATGAACTCCTGCTCGGAGATGATCGCCTTGACGACGTCGCCGATCGAGATGACGCCGATGACGCGGTCGCCCTCCAGCACGGGCAGGTGCCGGATGCGCTTGTCGGTCATCAGTGCCATGCACGCCTCAATCGTCTGCTCGGGGCGAACGTAGACCACCCTCGACGTCATGATCTCACCGACCGTCGTCTGCCTTGACGACTTGCCGTGCAGGATCACTTTGCGCGCGTAATCGCGCTCCGAGAAGATGCCGACGAGACGACTGCCCTCCAGCACGAGAAGCGCGCCGACGTTCTTCTCGGCCATCCGTACCAGCGCATCGTAAACCGTGGCGCCCGGCGACACCGACCAGACATCGTTACCCTTGGACTCCAGTAGCATGCTCACGGTCTTCATATCTCAACTCCTCCTTCGGCCGCAGGCTAAGGACGTGCGAAAGAATAAGTCCGCACTTTCTCCGCTCCCACCGGATTTGGCAATCCGTTGGAGCGAATGGATGCCGACGATTATGGCCCAAGTCGGCCCGTCAAGGCAAACGCCATCTCAGCCGCTCTCGCGCCGCATGAAGCGCACGGCCCGGCTCAGGCCCAAGGCAGTGAGCAGTCCCAGCGCAATCGCCCAGCCGAGATCGAGGCGAACACGCGCCACGAGCGCGACGAGGCTCAGCGCCAGACTCAAACCCAGAACACCGGTCAGGCGCCGGATGTGCCGCTCCACGATCCGGCTTTCGCCGTGGATGCGCGTCGCGCTCCTCAACCGCCGGTGCAGGCCGTCGAGGTCCCAGGCCGCCAGGGCCGCCAGCGCCCCCACAGGCGGCCCGATCGGGTGCGCGCCCACGAATGTGGCGAGCGCCGCCAGCCCGACACAGCCGATCCACATCAGCGAAGCGATCCATCCCCATCGCCGCCCGCCTGCCCTGCGAAGTCCCCGACCGAAGGGAGCGGGAAGCCGAAGCCCTAGCCCTGACCCTGAGCGGAGCGAAGGGGAAGGGGAAGGGGTAGCCGAAGGGACGGCGGCGATCCACAGCAGGCCGAGCAGGACCGGCAGGGTTCCGAGAGCCGGAACCCGGCTAGAGAGAAAACTGATCGCCAGCGTGATAACCGCCACGCCGACAGCCGGAGTCGCCCATCTCGACGGTGACATCACAGCCAGGTCCTCACAGGGCGCGCTTGAGGCGGCGCGCGACCGAACGCGGCGTACACGGCCTCTTCGAATGGGACGCCGACGTTCCAGTCCAATACGCGAGCGCCGGCCTGGCGCAGCTTGCGAATCACGAGCGCGCGCTCGATGCGCGCGAGGCGGGCAGCCAGCGCCGCAGACGGGCGCCCGCCGAGCGCCTCGAGCTCGACCGGGATCGGATCGGGGCTGATGACCATCAGCGAGTAGTTATGAGCGCGAAGCGCGATGAGCGGCTCGACGTCGTCCTCGAGCAGGGGGCTGATCACGACCAACTGCGACTGAGGTGGAAACAGGCGCGTGGGAATGTATTCCAGTCGATCGAAGACCATGCTGTCGCCCGGCGCAGCGCGGGCCAGGGCGTGCAGCACACGGCGGCGCTGCCGCTTACCGTAACCCGGAAATGTCCAGTCGAGCAGCGTGCCATACAGCAGGACGCCGACGCGGTTGCCTGCCTTCAGGAAAGCTTCAGCCAGCGCCGCCGCCGCCAGGACGGCGTGCTCGAAAATGGGATGGCCGTTCAGCCCGGAATAGGCGCGCCTGCGCACGTCGAGAATCAGGCCCACATCGGCGATGCGCTCTTGCTCGAATTCGTTCGTGAAGATCGCCTCCCAGGCGCGAGCCGTCGCTTTCCAATTGATCCAATGCAAGGGGTCGCCGGACTGGTACTCGCGCACGCCGAAGAAATCGATGCCAGGACCGCCTTGCCGCGCCGGGACGTCGCCCGCGTATACGCGGGTGCGGCTCGGTCGTATCGCGACGCGGCGCAGTCGCAGCACGTTAGGGAGGACGAAGAACTGGCCAGGCGCAGGCGCCAGTGCTCCACGCTGAAACACCCCAAGAGTATCACTCGCCGTGGCCTGCACGCCCCGAAACCGGTAGCAGCCTCGACCCGCCCGAAGCGTGTAAGCGATCTCGATCGACTTGCCCGGCTCCAGAGCAGCCAGCACACGCGATTCGCCATCGATCCGAGTCGCCGGCGGAGCGACACCATCTTCCAGTACCACGGCTTCCAGGCGCGATCCCCGGTTCGTCACCGTCACCGATACCGTGATCGGCTCATCCGGAGCGGCGTAATCACGGCCGATCGTGCGGGTTGTCTCGAGGCGCAGCGTATCCGGCCCGAATAAGAGGCCGGCAGCCAGATAGATCGCAGGCGGCAGTATCAGCACGAGAATGCCCGCGCTGCGCGTCCCCAGGCCCAGCAGGAGCAGCGTCAGGATCACGCCGATCAAGAGCGCCGACCGCGGCGACACCTGTGTCTGCGCTACAGGCCCGCCCTCGGGCGAGCCCGGGGGTGCAGGCATCAGGCTCCTTCCACGACCGGAACGGGCACCGACTGAAGGACGGACGCGATCACCTCCTCGGCCGCTTTTTGCTTCATCCACAGGTCCGGCCTCAGGACGAGACGATGGGCGAGCGCCGGCTCGGCAAACAGTTTCACGTCGTCGGGAAGCACGTAGTCGCGACTGTCGAGCGCCGCCCATGCTCGCGCCAGCATGAGGAGCGCGAGCGAGCCGCGCGGGCTGGCGCCGACGGCTACGCGGCGGTCGGCGCGCGTCTCGCTCACCAGCGCGACAATGTAGCGCTCGACGTCAGGCTCGACGTGGACGGTCTCCACAGCACGGCGCATCGCCAGGAGATCCTCCGCATTCGAGACGCGGTCGATGTCCACTTCGTCCCGCCGCCGTTCCCGCCGCCGCCGCAGGATTTCTCGCTCGTCGTCCGGCGAGGGATGGCCGATCGAAAGCTTCATGACAAACCGATCGAGCTGCGCTTCGGGCAGCGGAAAAGTCCCCTCGTACTCGATCGGGTTCTGAGTCGCGAGCACGATGAACGGCTCCGGCAGCTTCATCGTCTCGCCCTCGAGGGTGACCTGGCGCTCCTGCATCGCTTCGAGCAGCGCGGACTGGGTCTTGGGCGAGGCGCGATTGATCTCGTCGGCCAGGATGATGTTGGCAAACAGCGGTCCCTTGCGCAGCTCGAAGCGATTGTCCGCTCGATTATAGACGTAGCCGCCGGTAATGTCGCCGGGCAGGAGGTCTGGCGTGAATTGAATGCGCTTGAAGGTGAGACCCAGCGCCGTGGCGCAGCTCTTGGCCAGGAGCGTCTTGCCCAACCCCGGGTAATCTTCCAGCAGCACGTGGCCGCCGGCGAGGAGGGACGCGACGATTTTTCGCAGCACCGGCGTCTTGCCGACGATGGCCCGCTCCACCTCGCCGACGAGTCGCTCCCCCCATCTCGACACGGCTTCGATCTCAGCCGCCACGCGGAATCTCCAACTCGTCTTCCAGGTATCGCACGATATGCTCGATATCGATCTCGCTCACCTGTGCCTGCGCCACAGGCCCACCCTCGGGCGAGCCCGGGGGTGCAGGCAGGGCACGCGACCGCAGGCGCGACTCGACCCTTCGGCTTCGCTCCCCGCTCCCTTCGGTCGGGGACTTCGCAGGCCAGGCTTCAGCGCGGGTGGGTGCGTCGCGTGCGGCCAGCACGCCCAACGTCAAATCGCGGACGCGGCGCGCCAGGACCTGCTGCGTGTAGTGGTCCCCGCCGCCTGCCGCGAGATCGATCCAGCGCATCCACGTCTCGACGCGGCCTCGACGCGCCTCGTCGGGTGCGTCCGAGCGCTGTGGGGCTGGCAGCGCGGCGAGCACAGCGCCGACCACGATGAACAAGGTGACGAGCAGAAAGGCCACCCACCACACGAGCTGCGGCAGCACATTCAGCACGACGCGCGCGCCGGACACAGTATACGCGAGCGGAACGAGGATCGATTCACGCACGAAGTCTTTGAGCAGAAGCGCCAGCAGTCCGACCAGGAGACCGCCCAGCAACAGCAGCCCGCCCTGCGAAATCCCCGACCCCGAGCAAAGCGAGGGGGAGCGGGGAGCCAGCGGCGAAGGGAAGCGGCGTCGTCTCACGCTGCCCTCCCACAAGCCTCGGCGATAGCCGTCAGGCACGCTACTGCCTCTTGTTCCTCGCGCGGGCCGGGCGTCCTGGCACCATAACGCACGCCCTCGAACAGGCGCGTGAGCCGGAGCAATTGCTCGGCGGGCAGGCCGAGTGAAGTGAGACGGCCCTCGAACTCACGCGGCGTCATCGCCTTTTCGCGCCGAATGCCGCGTCGGTCATTCACCACCTGGCACATCTCGGCGTAGCAGCGGACGATGACGTTCTTGAGGTCGGCGCCCGCGCGCAGGTCCGCGGCGGCTTCGTGCGCCTGCTGCGCCAACCGATCCAGACGCCTCGACCCCGTGCGTCGCCGGCGCTGCAGCATCCCAGCAAGCATGGCGAGCAGGAGGATGATCCCCAGGCTGACGACGAACGAGAGCCACTCCGGCAGATGGGCCTCGACGTCTGGTGGGGCCACCGGCGCCGGCACATCCGTCGCCGGCTGAGCGGCCGGCTCCCTCGCGACGCTCACCAAGCCGGCTTCGCCGAGAGCACGCGCCAGGAGGGTGTTGAACGCGAGCAGGGCAACCAGGTAGAGCATGTCACGCAGCACTCGCTTGCGCATCTGGGGCGAAATGATGAAGCGAATCAGGGCAAACGGAAAGAGGATGACGAGGAGAACGCTGAGTGCCTTCCACAACACGGTCAGGAGCGTATCGGCGCCAACCGGCGCGCCAGGCTCGACGGGGATGCCCTCCTGAAGCGGGCGCACGGCCGGCGCGCCGGGGAGCAGCACGAATTCAGGCATCCCCGCCGCCAAAATGACGACGACGACGACGGCGAGCGTCGCACCGATTAGAGCCGTTAGCCTTCCGCGAGGTGACATGTCTTCCCACCCCGCCTACTGATTACTGATCACTGATCACTCCTCACTGATTACTGCTCACTGATTACTGGCTCGGCCAGACGCTGCCTGACGAGCGCGGCCAGCCGCTCGATACCTTCGCCAATCGCGCCGGGTGCGGCGCTCGAGTAGTTGAGCCGCATGGTATTCGTGTGTCCGCCGTTCACGGCGAACGCCGCGCCGGGGATGTAAGCGACGCGGCGCGCGATCGCCGCCTCGAACATCGTCCCAGTGTCCACGCCTTCCGGCAGCGTGACCCACACGAACAGCCCGCCTTGCGGCACGCTCCAGCGCGCAATTCCGCCGAAGCGTCGCTCGAGCGCATCCAGCATGGCCGCCTGCCGCTCGCGATTGACGGCGTTCAAGCGCGCCAGGTGCGGCTCGAGATGGCCGCGCGATAGAAACTCGAACACGGCGCGCTGCATCAGGCCGGACGATTCCAGATCGATCGATTCGCGCACGACGGTGATCCTCGGAATGAGCGCAGCCGGCGCGACGATCCAGCCCAACCGCGCAGCCGGGGCGAGCATCTTGGAGAATGACCCCACGTAGATGACCGCCCCGGCCGAGTCGAATGCCTTGATGGGTGGAATGGCTTCGCCCGAATAGCGCAAAGCCGAATACGGATCGTCTTCGATCACCGGCACGCGGTGCATTGCAGCCAGCTCGGCGATGCGCTCCCGCTTTTCGACAGAGATGCTGACGCCGAGCGGATTGTGAAAGTCGGTGATCAGGATCGCCGCGCGCGGCTTGCGCGCAAGCGGGCTGCTCAGGAGCGCCTCCAGCGCGTCGACGTCGACGCCGGTCTCCAGGTCGGTCGAGACGGTCAGCATGCGCCCGCCTTGCCCGTCGATCACCTGGCGCACGCCGGTGAACGTAATCTCCTCGACGACGGCGGCATCGCCCGGATCGAGCAGCAGGCGCGCCATAATCGTCAAGCCCTGCTGGCAGCCGTTGGTGATGAAGACGTTCTCGGCCGTGCATTCCACGCCGCGCGAGCGCATGGTTGCGGCGATCCATTCGCGCAGCGGGTCGAACGGCGGGCTGTACTGCAGCACGCGCGCCCCGTCGCGACTAAGCACCGCGTCGACGCACTCGCGAAACTCCTCCAGGGGCATACATTCATTGGCCGGCAGTCCCCCGGCGAAGGAGATGATGTCCGGGCTGACGGCAAACTTCAGCAAGTCGCGCATCACGCTGCGCTTCAAGCCGGATGAGATGCGAGAGAGAGAATAGGGTATATCGGTCATTCGTCCGACTCAAACTCCCAACTTCAAACTCCAAACTTCAAACTGCAAACTGCAAAAGTGTCATTCCGACCGGCGAACGCGGTGTACCGGGGTAGAGACACCTCTACTACTCGCTATGAGCAGTGAATTGACCCACTTCAACCTTGCCCAGCGCCCGCATCATGTCATCCGTCTTCAAGATGGCGGTCGTTCCCCGCACGCCGGAACCGATCGAGATTTCGGTCTGGGACAAGACGTCCTCGTCTAGCAGGATGCGCATTGGCCTGGGCAGCCCGAAGGGCGACACCGCGCCACGCTCGTAACCCGTCACGGCCCGCACCTCTTCTTCGCTCGCGGTCGTGACGCGCGATTGTCCCAAATAGCGTCGCAGCACCGGCCACGACACCTGCCGACTGCCGGAGACCAGCACCATCACGTACTCGCCCGACGCGACGCGAAAGACAATGCTGCGCACGACCTGATCCGGCGTCTGCCCGCGCTCGCGCGCTGCCTGCTCGAGCGAACTCACCGGCCCGGGGTGTCGAAACAGCCGGTACGGCACGCCGACTGCATCGAGCGCGCGTGCGACGGGCGTTATATTGCTCATGGTCATAAACTCTGGAGTTTAGAGCCCATACAGGTTGATTGAGGCACAGCCCTTGCCAAAATCCGAAATCTGCCGATGATTGGGCAGATGACTGCACCTTACCAATTCCTACACGAGTTTCGTCAACGCTTGCTGGG
>Ga0209342_10000675_pt1 | contig 39672 bp, 32 predicted proteins | sample RifCSP16_2_FD_184023 | JGI IMG/M metagenome (GOLD analysis project Ga0209342, IMG submission 184023) | Soil microbial communities from Rifle, Colorado - Rifle CSP2_sed 16_2 (SPAdes) (version 2) | ecosystem: Environmental > Terrestrial > Deep subsurface > Rock core/Sediment | place: Rifle...
ACAGGTGGGCGAATGTCGGCGACACTGAATCTCGACCATCGCAGACGGCGCCCACATCGACCCTCCTTTTGGAAGGGCTGTGAGCCATGGGGGGGCGCGGTGCAAGGCGATAGATCATTGATCCACAGGCTCGCGACCTTGCTCGCCATGGTTGAGTTCTTCACCTCCGGCGCGCTTGCCGGCTGGGCCGCGACCGGTATCATGCTTCCTTTCGGTAGGAAAGTGCGCTCGCGGTGGCAGGCGCCGCAGCGGTCAGGCTGCCTGCCAGGAGGAGGACACGATGGACTTTCTTCGAGTGACAGGTATGTTCGTGGCGGCCGCATTGGCCGAAGTGGGAGGCGCCTACTCACTTTGGCAGTGGCTGCGCGAGGGGAAGTCGGCTTTCTATGGCTTTCTCGGTCTGGCGGCGCTTTCCCTGTACGGCCTGATTCAGACACGTCAGCCTTTCACCTTCGGCCGAGCCTTCGCTGCGTACGGAGGTGTCTTCATTGTTACGGCAACGTTGTGGGGGTGGTGGGTCGATGGCCGTGCGCCCGACCGCTTCGACTGGCTGGGCGGCGCCATCTGTCTTGCGGGCGCAGCCGTCATATTGTGGGCACCCCGACGTTAGCCATCCCACGATGGAGCACCGTCGGCTGGAAGACCGAGGGATTAGCGATTCTTACCTCCCGCACCGCATGTGAATCCACACCCGGAGCAGGCAGCGTCCAGCTTTCCCCGCGAAACATCTCCCCCATTGTCCGCGTCCGACAACGGGAGGGGCCACACCTAGAGAGCCTACACGCTCAGCCCGCACCCAGACATGGATCAGCCTCCGTGGACAGGAGCCCAGGCAGGGGGACCCATCCACGCACATCCTGCCATCTAGAATGCTTGACGAGCCCTCAGAATAAGATTAGAATATCAGCATCTCCTAATATAGATCGGGGGCGATGTGGCAAAGCCTTCGCTATACGAACTACACGCCAGCATTTGCCAGGTGCTTGGCAATCCCAAGCGACTCGAAATCATCGACTGCCTGCGAGAAGGTGAGAAATCGGTGACCGAATTGACTTCTGCCATTGAGGTAAGTCAGTCGAATCTGTCGCAACACCTAGCGCTGATGCGACAAAAAGGCATGGTCCTCGCACGACGCCAAGGAGTGAATGTGTATTACCGGTTGGCAGATCCCAAGATCCTCAAAGCCTGTGATCTGATGCGGCAGGTGTTGCTGGAGCACCTGGAGGCAGGGGCGGAGCTAGCTCAGGCCGCCCGAGGCAAACCCTGAGACAATGCGGCTACCTCGGTCGACAAACCTATGAAGCACTATCTGGTTGTTGTCAACGACGGGCCTTATGGGAACGAGCGGCCGTACAATGCAATGCGGCTGGCGCTGAACCTCATCAAGCACCCTGAAGTCAGCGTCCGTGTATTCCTCCTCGGCGACGGGGTGCAGTGCGCCGTCGCCGGCCAAGAGACACCTAACGGCTACTACAACATCGAGAGGATGATGGCCTCGCTCGCCCGGCGCGGCGAAGTGGCTACTTGAGGGACCTGCGCCAAGGCTCGCGGGATCGGGCCTGAGAAGACCATCCAAGGCATTCAGCCCGGCAGCATGGAGTTGCTCGGCGAGTGGACGCTGGCCGCCGATCATGTCCTCGTCTTCTGATTTGAGCACGAGGCCAGGGCCAGGCTTCGCACGTCGTACCATCCGCTGGCAAGAATCCAGGGGCCAAATTCCCTGAAGGAGAAGGCGATGGCCGGCAAGATGATTGTGATACTGGGTGGCGGAGTCGGCGGCCTGGTGGCGGCTAACGAGCTCCGGCACCGGCTGCCACACACACACCGTGTCGTCCTGGTCGAGAAGAACCCCCGGCACGCCTTTGCCCCGTCGTTCCTGTGGCTGATGACCGGCGACCGAAGCCTGGATCAGATCACGCGCGACGTTGGCACGCTGACCAGGCCCGGCGTGGAAGTAATCCTCGCCGAAGCGCAGGCCCTCGACCTGACTCAGCGCCGCGTGGAGACGAGCTCGCAGGCGTGGACGTATGACTACCTCATCCTTGCCCTCGGCGCCGAACTTGCCCCAGAAGCGATCCCCGGGCTGGCTGAGGCGGCCCACACGTTCTACACGTTGGACGGCGCGGCGAAGCTGCGGGATAAGCTGCAGGAATTCGACGGCGGGAGGGTCGCCATCGTGGTCAGCTCACTTCCCTACAAGTGCCCCGGCGCGCCGCATGAGGCGGCGATGCTCGTCGCCGACACCCTTCGGCGACGAGGCCTGCGCGACCGAGCGGAGGTCCATCTCTTCACTCCGGAACCTCAACCCATGCCGGTCGCCGGCCCCGCATTGGGGGAAGCGGTCCAGCAGATGCTCGCTCGGCAAGGTGTCCAGTTTCACCCGCTGTACAAGCTGTCGAATGTCGACGTCGCCACGCGTGAACTCGTCTTCGAGGGCAGAACGTCATTCCGGTATGACCTGCTCGTGGCCATCCCTCCCCACCGCGGTCCCCGCCTGGCGCGCGAGGCCGGGCTGGCCAACGAGCTCGGGTGGGTTCCGGTGGAGCGGGAGACGCTCCAGACCAGGCACGAGAACGTGTTCGCGCTGGGCGACATGACGACGATCCCTGTCCCCGGCCGGTGGAAACCAGACGTGCCCCTGGTGCTGCCCAAGGCAGGGGTATTCGCCCACGCGCAGGCCGAAGTCGTCGCCCGCCGCATCGCCGCCGAGGTCGTCGGCTCAGGCACATGGCCTGTTTTTCCCGGCCTCGGCTACTGCATGCTCGAGGCGGGCGAGAGCCTGGCTGGATTCGCCTACGGGGACTTCTTCGCCGAGCCGTCGCCTAAGATCGAGCTGCGCCGGTTGGGGAGCGCCTGGCACGCCGGCAAAGTATTGTTTGAGCAGTGGTGGCTTGCTCCGTACGGCTCAAAGCGAGAAGCGCTGCGGCTGGCCCTCAGGCTGGGCGGCAGGACGCTCGGTGTCCCGGCAGTGGTGTAGCCCCGTCGGCGGCGTGTGTAGACTATGTTGAGGGCGGAAGTCGACTGGTCGATCTGCCAGGCCTGTGACCCGTGCTTCGCCCGTCCGGTATGCAGGACACGCGCCGTAGTAAGAGTTGATGCCGACGAGCCTGCGCTGATTGACCTTACGCGCTGCAACGGTTGCGGAGACTGCCTGCCAGCGTGTCCCTATTCGGCCATTTCCCTTGTCGGCCCGACCGCCTCCAGCTCACGCTAAGCGCGGGTCCAACCCCTCTGACACCCACATCCGCCGGCGTTGGCGCTTTCCCCAGGCCGCCGTTGTTCACCGGCGCTCCCCCTGACACGACTCGTCGAGGTCGAGTTGGACCGGGTCAAGCTTCACGCCAGAACCATCTCTGCTTCACACTCCCTTCACACAACCGCGTTTGAATCCAATCTAACCGAACCGCCGACGAAGCGGAACCCTTCTGTGGCTACTACACCATCCACGTGCTGACGGATGGACAGGTTTCCGGCATGCTCAGCGTCAACGGATACACCAGTCAGGTATGGTTCCACTCGTGGCACGGCACCTTTATCAGCATGCAATCACTGGAAGAGAATCTGACGGACTAGAGGTCCGATACAACAGGAGGTCATGGAGATGAACAAAGTCAATTGGACTGCTGTCGGCGTATTCGGGGTCGTGGTTCTACTCGCCCTCGTCGTCGGTCTCGGCTTTCTGGGCGGAGGCCGTGGCTACGGCGGTTGGGGCATGATGGGCCCCGGGATGATGGGAGGCTACGGCGGCTGGGGTTACTCGCCGCTCAACTGGGTGGGGATGGCTTTCATGTGGCTGATTCCGATCGCCCTGATCGTGCTGACGGTGTTGGGAGTGGTCTATCTCGTGCGCGCCGTGGGGAGCGGGAGCGGAAACCCGTCTTCCGTGGCCCGAACCTGCCCGAGCTGCGGACGCGCCGTGCAGCTCGATTGGCGCAACTGTCCCCACTGTGGGGCGAGTCTTGCCGAGGCCTAATGCACAGGCAGGACACACCAGCCGTGGGGCATGATCATCGACGGGAGGTGAACACAATGTGTGGACCAGCTCACCATTTGGCGCATGGGCATAACCATCAAGGACACGTCGAGACACCAGCCGCCACCGGGCAGCCGCAACAGGAGATGAGACCGTGCCCCCGCTGCGGGGCGCAGGTGCAGGAGGATTTCGTGTTCTGCCCGCGTTGCGGCGCGGAGTTGCTGACCGCCTGCCCGGAATGCCATCGGGCGGTAGAGACCGGTTGGACGCACTGCGCCTACTGCGGCGCTGAACTAGTCGACGCATAGATCGTCCGCACTTCCCGAGGGACGTGCTGACAAGGAGAGAATCCCATGAGTTTCTTCGCACGCTTGAAAGCCCTCTTCGGGGCCAAAGCCCACCAGGCAATGGAAGCGATGGAAGATCCTCGCGCCAGCCTGGACTACAGCCTGACTCGTCTGCAGGGCAGTCTGCGTCAGATCAGCGACAGCCTCGTCGAAGTGTCCACGGCCAGGCGCAGTCTGGAAAGCCAGCGCGGACAGACGCAGAAGGCTATCGACAAGACCGAGGAGCAGGCCCGCCAGGCGATGCGCGCCGGTCGCGAGGATCTGGCGACCCGTGCCCTGGAGCGAAAAGGCCTCGCTCAGGAACGCCTGAACCGACTCAACGACAGCATCGCCTCCCTGGACGCCCAGGTCGAGAGCCTCAAGACCAGCCAGGCCAACTTGCGCCAGAAGATCGAGTTGTTTCAAGCTCGCAAGGAAGAGCTCAAGGCTCTGTACGACTCTTCGCGAGCACAGCTCCAAGTCAAGGAAGCCGCCACCGGCATGTCCAAGGACCTGGCTGACGCCGGACATGCCATCGAGCGTGCTGAAGCCCGCATCCAGGCCATGCAGTCACGGGTGGAGGCCATCGACGACCTGATCGCCTCGGGTGCGTTGGAAGACGTCTTGGCGCCGGAGGGCGACGACATCGACCGCGAGCTGGCCAGTCTCTCCCGGGCGGCTGCCGTGGAGCGAGAGCTGGAGCGGCTCAGGGCCGAGGCGACTGGGGAGACGAGCTGACGATGGGCTGTGGGTCAGTGCTCGGAGATCTGCTTTACCTGGCCGACTCCTGGCGGCTATCGCCAGGGCCGGGCGCGGCATTCCGACCCCAGGCTTCCCGGCCGCTCGTGTCCGCGTGGCCGGCTGGAGACCTCCTGTCCGACTTGTACAACATGCATGGGGAGGGACAGATCAGCGAGGAGGTCTTCATCGCGCTGCGAGCCCTGGCAGATCGCGGTCAACTGCGCCCGGCGGATTTGGCGGTCCACCGGGCCCGCGGGCAACGCCGCCCAGTCCACCGCGTGGACCTGCAGGTGGAAAACGCCTTGCGGGCCATCCGCTCGCGCTTGGGTCAGCTTGCCGGGGCTCGCGAGGGCTCCGAGACGGTCCTGTCGGACTTGCAAGCCCGCATCGCCGATATGGACAGAAGGATGACCGGCAAGTTGAACACTGCCCGCGGAGCGGTTGGCGAGGGCGATGAGCAGGCCGCCCGTCGGCGGTTGACGGAGAAAGCCCAGCTCTCCAGCAGCCGGGACCGGCTTACGAAGCAGCTCCAATTGCTGAAGGAGGATCTGGCCCAGCTCGACGAATTGACCGCTCAGTTGCAGAACAAGGCGGTCGAGCTCGAGGCTGTGCGGGCGCGGGGAGACCTTGCCTCGCTGGGATCCGCCGAAGGTGTGCAGGGAGAGGGTTAAACGATGATGATGGGCGTCGGTCTCCTCATGATGCTGCTGTTTCTGCTGGTGTTGGTCGGTGTACCGGTGTTGATCATTGTCTGGGCTGCTAAAGGCGGCTTGAAGGCGTTGTCTAGGCCCCGTTCCCAGGCGACCGGTTCGGAGGCTCAGCAACCATCCTCTCGCGCCATCGAGGCGCGCCGATGCCCCACATGTGGGCGGCCGGTTCAGGTAGGCTGGAATGTCTGCCCGTCGTGTGGCGCGGCGCTTACCTGACCGCCGCCCCACTTCTCGCCCTGGCTCTCTGCCCTGTGCCAGACGAGTTCCCCCGGGGCAGATCGTGTTACTCTTTGTGGCGTGGCGCACACGAGGAGATGAGTTGTGATCCGGTCCACACGCCTGGCTTGGTTCGGCTGGGCGATGACCTAGGTTCGGCGCACAGCCCAGAAGGCCATGTCTCCTGCCGCAACTCGCACTTCCGCTCTCTCAGCGCGTAGCCGCCAAAGACAAACCCTCCAGAACCGATGTGCGTGGGCGAAGGTAACGAATGACTCAGAAGATCCTTGTGGTTGAAGACGAGCTGGACATCATCAAACTGGTCCGCGCCTACCTGGAAAAGGCCGGCTACGCCGTGGTGACCGCAACCGCTGGCCAAGAGGCGCTGTCCGTATTCCGTCATGAACGCCCCAACCTGGTCATCCTTGACCTCAACCTTCCTGGAATGGACGGGCTGGATGTGTGCCGTGCCCTGCGCCGGCAGTCGGACGTGCCCATCATCATGCTGACGGCGCGCCTGGATGAGACCGACCGCCTAATCGGTTTGGAAATGGGCGCCGATGATTACATCGTCAAGCCCTTCAGCCCGCGCGAGGTCGTCGCCCGGACCCGCGCTGTCCTTCGCCGGGCAGAGGGCGAGCCAGTGAAGCCAGATGTCATTGCGGCCGGAGAGATCTCGCTCGACATGCCCCGCCGCCAGGCATCCAAGGTCGGCCGACCATTGGACCTTACGACGATGGAGTTTGATCTCCTGGCCGTCCTCGTAGCGCATCCCGGACAGGTCTTCACCCGGATGCAGCTGCTCGAGCAGGTTCAAGAGACTGCCTATGCGGGCTACGAGCGGACCATTGACGCCCACATCAAGAACCTGCGCGCCAAGCTGGAGGACGACCCGCACAATCCTCGCTTCATCGAGACCGTGCGCGGCGTCGGCTATCGATTCATCCAGGAGTAGGCCGTGATGCGGCGCAGCTTGTGGACACGCCTGATGGGCGTCTTCCTGGGCGTCATCGTCGTCGGGGTGATCACGATGGTCATCGCCATCCGCCTCACGACGTCCACGCATCTCCAGCGTCGAGTGTTATCCGATGACGTTGCTCAAGCGAACGCCCTGGCCAATCTCATGACGGCTTACTATGCTCAGCAGGGGAGTTGGTCCGGGGTGGATGAATGGCTGGCAGACACTGCTACCAGACCGGCGACTCAAGAGCCCACGGCCGGCATGGGCCCCGGAATGATGGGGGACTGGATGAGCCGGTGGTTTCAGACGACGCGGTCCACCGGCCCGCTGGACGACCGGGTGATCTTGCTCAACGCCGCCGGAGAGGTCATCGCCGACACAGGCGGGGCGAGCCTGGACGAGCAGCACCCGGCCGCGCATCTACAGGAGGCCGCGCCGGTTGTGGTGAACGGCCAGACAGTGGGTTCGGTGCTGGTGGGATCGATGATCGAGCCGGCGCTCAATCCGGCGGATGAGGACTTCCTCCAGGCCGTCAACCTGTCGATCTTCATTACGGCGGCGGCGGTTGGATTGGTTGCGCTCATTCTGGGCTCGATGTTGTTTCGCCAGATCACCTCCCCCCTCCGCGCCGTCTCCCAGGCGGCCGAGGCCATTGCCGCTGGGCAGTTGGACCGGCGGGTTGAGGCGAAGACAGCCGATGAGATTGGCCGGCTGGCACAGTCGTTCAACCGGATGGCCGAAAGCCTGGCCCAGGCGGACGTTCAGCGCCGCAACATGGTCGCCGACATTGCCCACGAGCTCCGCACGCCGTTGACCGTGGTCCAGGGGAGCCTGGAAGCCATGCTGGATGGGGTGTATGACCTCAATCCGGAGAACATCGCCTCCATTCACCAGCAGACGGCCCTGTTGAGCCGACTGGTGGCTGACCTGCGCGACCTGGCGCTGGCGGAGGCCGGGCAATTGAGGCTGGACTGGCAGTCGGTGGATCTGGAGGCGGTGATCGCTCAGGCCAGTAACGCTTTGCAGAGTCAGGCCTTGGAAAAGGGTGTGACGTTCAAAGTCGAGTTGCCGCAGGGGCTCCCGCGCATTCGTGGGGACGGTCAGCGGCTGCAGCAGGTACTCTTCAATCTCGTCTCCAACGCCCTGCGCCACACCCCGACCGGCGGTACCGTTAAGACGGCGGTGGAAGTAAAGGAAGACAGGGTGGTGATCCGGGTGCAGGATACGGGAAGCGGCATCCCGGCCGAGGACCTGCCCCATGTGTTCGAGCGTTTCTACCGGGTGGATCGCTCCCGAGCCCGCAGCACTGGAGGCTCAGGTCTGGGCCTGACGATTGCCAAGCGCATCGTCGAGGCCCATGGCGGACAGATCTGGGCGCAGAGCTGGCTGGGCGCCGGCTCGACGTTCGCCTTCAGTCTACCTTTGGTGGATCGGGGTGAGCCCCCCGCGCCGCCCGGGCGGCGCCCTGTCTGCCCACGGTGCGGTCAGGTCACACAGGACGACTGGCGATGGTGCGCCAACTGCGGCGCGGACTTGGTCTAGGCCCGCTCGCCAACCCTGCCCAGTTGTGTTCGCGGATCGCCGACCGTGATGGGTGAGTTTGGATGAACAACATCCCATTTCGAGCGTGACTTCCTGCACTGTGGCCCTACCAGCCGGGGCCATACCTTTAATGGGCAGTTCGATCCAGATGGCCCACCGAGCGATGGGCCACGAATGTGGTTCCTGGAAATGGTTGGAGGAGTAATTGGAGCGCGCGTCTGATCGGGTGGACGGGGCGTCGCCGCGCAGCGTCCTGGTCGTAGGCGGGGGTGTCGGCGGCATGCGCGCCGCCATCGACCTGGCCGAAGCCGGAATCCACACCTACCTGCTGGAGACCTTGCCTTCCTTGGGGGGACGAGTGGCCCAGCTGGGCTTTATGTTCCCCACCCACGACTGCGTCCTTTGCCGTGGCACCTCCGACCACGGGTTCGGTTGCACCCGCCCGTCGATCACGCCGGCGCTGCTCGACAACAACTGCCATCCGAATATCACCGTGCTCACCTCGGCTGAGCTCCGGTCCTGCGAAGGCGTGGCCGGCGACTTTCGGGTCGGCCTCTGGCAACGGCCTCAATATGTCGACCCGGCTTTGTGCATCAACTGCGGTCGTTGCGCGCAGGTGTGCCCCGAGGTGCGGCCCAGCGGGTTCCAACTCGGGATGAGTACGCGCAAAGCGATCGACAAGTCAGCGCCGCGCTCGGTCCCCAATGCCTATTATCTGCTCGAGAAGACTGCTGTTTGCGATTCCTGCCGGAAGTGCGTCGAGGCCTGCCCCACGCGGGCCGTCGACCTCGATGTCCGGCCCGTGGAGACTGAGATCCAGGTTGGAGCGATCATCCTCGCCATGGGTTTCCAGCCTTTCGACGCAGCCGCCATGCCTGAACTGGGTTACGGCCGGATCGCCAACGTCATCACCTCGATGCAGTACGAAAGGCTGGCCTCGAGATCGGGGCCGACGGAAGGAATCGTACGGCGTATTTCGGACGGCGAAGCACCCAAACGGATTGCCTGGCTGCAATGCGTCGGCTCGCGCGACCAGCAGAATCCTTACTGCTCATCGATCTGCTGCATGTATGCGACGAAGCAAGCGATGCTCGCCAAGCAGAGAATCCCAGAGGTGGACTGCCACATCTTCACCATGGATGAGCGGGCATTCAACAAGGAGTACAACCAGTACTATCACCAGGCCCGAGACACATTCGACATCCACTACACGCGCTGTCGGATCTCGGCCCTCGAAGAAGATCCGACGTCAGGTGAGATCATACTGCGCTTTCCCGGGGGTCGCGAGCACGAATCCTCCGCCCGCGGCCAGGGGTCGTTGCGCGAAGAGCGCTTCGACCTGGTCGTCCTGGCCGTCGGGATTCGGCCGCCGACGGAAGCGGTCAACATCGCAAAGACGCTCGGTGTTGCGCTGAACGAGTACGGCTTCTGCGAGACGGACAAATTCAATCCGTTGACCTCCTCACGGCCGGGCGTGTTCGTGTGCGGCGCGTTTGCTTCCCCCAAGGAGATCGCCGAGACGATCATCGATGCTTCGGGCGCAGCGGCCGAGGTGATGCGCTTGATGTCCGACCAGCTCGGACAGCGGACCTTCAGCCGCGCTCAGCCGTTTGTCAGCGAAAACGGCTTCCCCTCTGAATTCCCACCGGAAGGCTCGACCCGGTCGGTGGCCGTGGCCTTGTGCAGCTGCTCGGGCGAGGTGGGGGATGTGGTCGATCTGGCAGCCGTGCAGCGATTCGTTTCCGATCTGGAGGGCGTCACTACCGCCGAGGTTTTGCCGATCGCCTGTCAGTCGGCAGGTCTCGAGCGTCTGGCGGATTTGGTCCGGCAGAGCGGAGCGCGCCGACTAGTCGTCGGGGCATGCAGCCATCGGACCCACGAGCCCCTCTTCCAGCGTCTGATCGCCGAGGCGGCCATCAATCCTTACCTGGTGGAGATGGTCAATCTGCGTGAGCACTGCGCCTGGGTCCATGCCGGTGACCCCGCCGGCGCGACGCGCAAGGCGTGTGAAATGCTGCGGGTCGCTGTGGCCAGGGTGAGGGCGGCCGAGGCCATTCATAAGGAAGAGCGGGAACCTGCGCGAGCGGCGCTGGTTGTCGGCGGAGGCGTCTCGGGGATGACCGCCGCCCTGGCGATCGCTGACGCCGGCTACGACGTCCACCTTGTCGAGAAGAGCGACGCTTTGGGCGGGAATCTGCACCACGTGTACTACGTCGCCGAGGGTGATAACCCGCAAAGGCTATTGCGGGATCTGGTCAACCGGGTCGTCGCTCATGAGCGGATCAGGCTATTCCTGGGGAGCGAGGTCACGCACCATACCGGCAGCGTCGGAGATTTCAGGGCGGTGATCCGGCGCGGGCCCGGCGAGGGTCGCCTGGAAGAACTCCGGCACGGGGTGACCATCATGGCCACCGGCGGGGTAGAGGCCTCGAGCCCCAGGTATCTGCTTGGCCAGGATCGACGCGTGGTTCGCCAGTCGGATCTGGAGGAGCTCCTGGCCCACGATCCCGAGCGAGCGGCTCAGCTGCGCTCCGTGGTGATGATCCAATGCGTGCAGGCGGAGGACGCCCCCGAGTATTGCTCCCGGGTATGTTGCCTCAACACGATCAAGAACGCTCTTCGACTGAAGATGCTCAACCCAGATTGCCAGGTGGTGATCCTCTACAAGAACATCATCAGTTACGGATTCCGCGAGAAGTTCTATCTGGAAGCGCGCCGAAGAGGTGTGCTCTTCGTGCGCTATACCGACGAAGAGCCGCCATTGGTTCGCCTCGAGCCGCGCGGCGCCCGCCAGGCGCTTGTGGTCTCCGTCAACGAGCATATTTTCGGCAAGGAACTGCTCTTCGAGCCTGAACTTCTGGCATTGAGCATGTCGATCGTACCGTCGGAGGACACATCCGGCCTGGCCAAGACCTTCGGCCTGAAGCTCTCCGAGGGAGGCTTCCTGCAAGAGGCCCATCCCAAGATGCGTCCGATGGACTTCGCCGATGATGGGATCTATCTGGCCGGGTTGGCCCACTACCCGAAATTCATCGAAGAGAGCATCGCCCACTCCCTGGCATGCGCCGCACGGGCACTGACGGTCTTGACCCGGCCGACGATCCAACTGGGCGGGGTTGTGGCCGTGATCGACTCGGAACGGTGCACGGGCTGCCTGACCTGCGTACGAACGTGCCCGTTTGGGATCCCCGAAATGCGGTACGACCGACAGGGGGTCGGCGAGTTGGGTGGCGCCGCCTGGATCGACCCAGCCCGTTGCCAGGGTTGTGGCACATGCACGGCCGAATGCCCTGCTCGGGCGATCCAATTGCGCAACTATACCGATGATCAGGTCGATGTGGGGCTCGGCAAGTGGGAAGTGCCCGCCCTAACTGTGGCGGGTTGATTGGGAGGAGGACAGCAGACGACGGATGACAAGAGCGGACAGACGGAGGACGGGAGACCGATGACCGGAAATGCATCGCAGGCACCCGGTCCCCCGTCTCCGGTCCCCCGTCCTGTCTCTGCCGTCCGTCGTCCATCGTCGGCCGTCAGCGAAGTAGCATGAGCCAAACAGCAGACTTCCATCCGGAGCTTACCGCCTTCACCTGTATCTTCTGCGGTTACATGGCCGCCGATACCGCCGGCTCACTCCGGCTCGAGTACCCGGCCAACGTCAAACTCGTTCGCCTGCCGTGCACCGGTAAGACCGACATTCAGTACCTGCTGGACGCTTTCGACCAGGGAGCGGACGGGGGGTATATCGTCGCCTGCAGTCTGGGGAATTGCCATCACGTGCGGGGGAACGAGCGGGGCAAGGCCAGGGTTGAACACGCCAAGAAGATCCTTGAGAACGTGGGGATTGAGCCCGAGCGCCTGGAGATGTTCTTCGTCTCGGGTGGGATGGGCGCCACCTTCGCCGAGATCGCCCGCGAGATGACCGAACGCATCTCCCGGCTTGGGCCGAGCCCGGTCAAGAACGGGAAGAAGGCTCCGGTCGAGCACACGGCCTGATCGCTCCTGTCGATCGATTGGACGCTACCGGACCGGGCGTAGATTGCTTGGTCCGAATTCGTCTTCCGGCGAGCCGCCTCGAATATGCCGCAGGGTCAGCTCCATCGGCAGTCCGATCAAACGGATGAAGTTTCTCCCCATCCCGGGTGACATCCGGCACTGGGGCGGCCTTTCCCCCCCGACCTATCATACGGTTGAGCCCAACGCCGGGAGTGTCCTTCCTTGGTCGAGTGTGGCGTTGTTCCGTGTCCCTTGGGGCTGGTGTGTGGTGGAAGCCAAGATGAGCTTCCACCACATGCCGCATACCTATTTGTGACAAGGCGCACAAGCTTTGACCCGTGACCCCGCTGGAATGGATGGTAGGCTGAGACCGCCAGGACTGCAGGGCCTGGATCCCGCTCCTGTCGGCGCAGTACTGGTCGTCGGCGGCGGGATCGCCGGCATGCAGGCCAGCCTGGATCTGGCCGACCAGGGTTACCTCGTCCATCTGGTCGAGCGAAAGTCCGCCATCGGCGGCCACATGGCCCAGCTCGACAAGACCTTCCCCACCAACGACTGCGCCATGTGTACCATTAGCCCCAAACTGGTCGAGACCGGCCGACACCTGAACATCGACCTCCGGGTCGACACCGAAGTGGTTAAGATCGAGGGTCAGGCCGGTGATTTCACGGTCACCTTGCGTCACCACCCGCGCTATATCGATCCGACGAAGTGTGTCGGCTGCGGCGATTGCGCCGATGTCTGCCCGGTCGTCATCCCGGATCCGTTCAATGAAGGTCTGTCCCTCCGACGCGCGGCGCACAAGCTCTACCCACAGGCCGTGCCGAATGCCTTCGCCATCGAGAAGCTGGGCATCTCCCCCTGCCGCGACGCCTGCCCGGCCGGACAGCGAGCCCAGGGTTACATTGCCCTGATCCGCGAAGGGCGCTACGACGACGCGCTGCGAGTGATCAAGGAGGACAATCCGTTCCCCGGGATTTGCGGCCGCATCTGCAACCACCGCTGCGAGGACGCCTGCAACCGCGGATTGGTGGATGAACCGATCAACATTCGCGCCCTCAAGCGCTTCGTCACCGATCGCGTGTACGAGAAATCGCGCGCGCCGCGCCCGCCGGCTGAGCGAGTCTATTCTGAGCGGGTGGCGATCATCGGCGCCGGCCCGTGCGGGCTGACCGCGGCGCAAGATCTCGCTCGATTGGGATATGCCGTAACGATCTTTGAGAGCCTGCCGGTCGCCGGCGGCATGCTGCGCGTCGGCGTGCCTGAGTATCGTCTGCCAACCGAGGTCATCGAGCGCGAAGTCGCCGATATCCTCGATCTGGGTATCGACCTCCGCCTCAACACGCGCATCGACGATCTGGATCGGCTCTTTGATGAAGGTTACGACAGCGTGCTGATCGCCGTGGGCGCGCACGAGGGGGTTCGCCTTCCGATCCCCGGCGCCGATCTTGAAGGCGTGTGGATCAATACCCGCTTCTTGCGCGATGTCCGGCTTGGCAACCCACCGCCTCTGGGCAGGCGAGTACTCGTCCTCGGCGGGGGCAATGTGGCCGTCGATTGCGCCCGAACGGCCGTCCGCCTCGGGGCGGAAGTCCATCTGGCTTGCCTGGAGCCTCGCGAGGGAATGCTCTGTCACGAGTGGGAGGCGGACGAGGCCGAAGCCGAAGGCGTCGTCATCCATCCGAGCCGTTCGTTCGTGCGGATCGTCTCCGACGAAACCGGCCGTGCTGCCGGCGTCGAATGCGCCCGAGTGAGCCACTTCGCCTTCGACGAGGATGGCCGGCTCTCGGTCGAGACGGCCCCCGGGTCGGAGCATATCCTCGAAGCCGAGAGCGTGATCTTCTCCGTCGGGCAGCGCGCCGGCCTGGCGTTCATCCCCGAGGACACCGGGGTGGGTGTGACCCGGCAACGAACCATCGCCGTCAATCCGAACACGATGGCTGCCACACGGCCCGGCGTCTTCGCCGCCGGTGACAGCGTCTCCGGTACGGCCTTCGTCATCGAAGCCGTCGCCTCGGGCCACAAAGCCGCCGAGAGCATCCACCGCTACCTTCAGGGGGCGGACCTCGAACCCCCTGCTCGCCCGGCCCTGCCGGTCGTCAAGTTCACCCGGGCCGAGCTGCAAGAGCGCGTCGCCCTCGGCCGCATCAAACCCGGTGGCCGTGTCCCCATGCCGGCCCTATCGGTCTCGGAGCGGCTGGATGGCTTCTCCGAGGTCGAGCGCGGTTACACGGACGAGCTGGCCCAGGCGGAGGCCGCCCGCTGCCTGGCATGTGCCATCTGCTCGGAATGCCTCGCGTGTCAATACATCTGCGGCACCAAGGCCATTAACCACGACATGGTCGAGCAGATCGAACGCCTCCATGTCGGCGCAGTCGTCTTGGCGCCGGGATATCAGCTCTACCGCGCCGAGCTTTCTCAGGAATACGGCCTGGGCCGCTATCCGAACGTCGTCACCTCTTTGCAGCTCGAACGGCTGCTCTCGGCCTCCGGACCGACCAAGGGCCACGTCAATCGCCCCTCGGATGGAGCCCCCGCCCGGCGGATCGCTTTCCTGCAGTGCGTCGGTTCTCGCGATCAGACCCACGACTATTGTTCCGCGGTGTGCTGCATGTACGCCGCCAAAGAGGCGGTGATGGTCCGCGAGCACGACTCGCAGGCCCAGGTCCACGTTTTCATGATGGACATGCGGGCATTCAGCAAGGGTTACGAGGCCTACTATCAGCGGGCCCGGGACCGCTATGGCATCGAGTACTCGCGCTGCCGGATCTCGCAGCTCAAGGAAGACCCGACAACGGGAGACCTGATCATCCGCTTCGCACGCGGTCTCAATGAGACCGGGGATCCGACAAGGACCGCGATCCAGCAGGTCGAGTACGTTGAAGAGAAATTCGATCTGGCTGTGCTCTCGGTCGGGATGGAAATCTCGGAGTCCGTCAGGGAGCTCGGCGCCAAGCTCGGGATCGAACTTGACGATTACGGTTTCTGCCATACAGCCCTCTTCGACCCGCTGCAGACATCCCGCCCTGGGATCTACGCCGCCGGTCCGTTCCGCGAGCCGAAGGACATCCCCGAATCGATCATCGACGCCACGGGCGCCGCGGCCGGCGTCGCCGGCCTGCTGGCCCCTGCCCGCCACAGCCTGACCCGAACGGCGGAGTACCCGCTGGAACGAGATGTCAGCGCCGAACCGCCGCGCGTGGGCGTGTTTGTGTGCCATTGCGGCTCGAACATCGGCGGATACCTCGACGTGCCCGGTGTCGCCGAGGACTCTCGACGCCTTCCGGGGGTGGCTCATGCCGAGCACAATCTGTACACGTGCTCGCAAGATAGCATCGCCCACATCACGGAGCAGGTCAGGGAGCTCGGGCTGAACCGGGTCGTCGTCGCCTCGTGCACGCCCATGACCCATGCTCCGCTGTTTCAGGACAGCATCCGCGCCTCCGGTCTCAACCCGGGACTGTTCGAGATGGCCAACATTCGCAACCAGTGCTCCTGGGTGCACTCCAACGATCGGGAGGCGGCCACCCAGAAGGCGCGTGAGCTCATCCGGATGGCAGTCGCTCGGGCAGCGACCCTCAACCCGCTGGTCACGACTCAGGTTCCCATCCAGCACAGCGCGCTCGTCGTCGGCGGAGGCGTTGCCGGGTTGACTGCCGCCGTCTCGCTGGTGGAAGCCGGCTTTCCTGTCCACCTTGTGGAGAAGGACAACGTGCTGGGCGGCAACCTCCGCCATGTCTTCTCAACCATCGAGGGATCCGACCCGCAGGCTTTCTTACGTGCGTTGATCCGCCGAGTCGAAACAGAGCCGGGGGTCACGCTTCATCTCAAATCCCAGGTCGTTCGGACGAGCGGGTTCGTGGGCCGTTTCGCCACGACGCTGCGAGACGCTCACGGCGAGGAGATCGAGGTCGACCACGGCGCAACGATCCTGGCCACGGGCGGCCGGGAGTACCGGGGCGACGAGCACGCCTACGGGGCAAGCCCGAGGGTCGTCACCGGCCAGGAGTTCGAGTCCCTCCTCGCCTTCGCCGGCGAGCAGATCCTCACCGTGGAGGGCCAGGTGGAGACGGCCTGGCGCGCACTCGGAGAGAAGCTTCCGGGCGACGTGGCCATGCTGTTGTGCGTCGGGCCCGCCTCGCGATTCTGCGGTCGGACCTGCTGCGCCACCGCCCTGAAGAACGCCCTCACACTCAAACGCTTGAAGCCCGAGGCCCGAGTGACCGTCCTGTACAAAGACATACGGACCTACGGGTTCAAGGAGAGACTGTACACCGAGGCGCGCCGGGGCGGGGTCATCTTCGTGCGTTACGACGACGAGAACCCTCCGGAGGTGCGCCATGACGGGGACCGGTTGGAAATCGCCGTTAGGGATCTCACTCTGGGGAACGAAATCCAGTTTCACCCCGATCTCCTGATGTTGAGCAACCCGATCGTGCCTCCCGAGGCAGCCCGCGAGTTCGCCTCGCTGTTCAAGGTGCCGGTTGATTCGGACGGGTTCTTGCTCGAGGCGCACGTCAAGCTGCGCCCGGTCGACTTCGCTTCCGACGGCTTGTTCATGGCCGGGCTTGCGCATTACCCCAAGTTCGTCGACGAAGTGATCGTCCAGGCCCAGGCAGCTGCGGCGCGCGCCGGACGTCTGCTCTCGCAGGAGAGCCTGACGGCCGGGGGCATCGTCGCCGAGGTGGATCCACAGAAATGCGTCGGCTGCCTGACCTGCGTACGCATTTGTCCATTCGATGTGCCCAAGGTCGTCGGGGAACTGGCCGGGGTCGGCGGGATCGTGGGTACGGCGTATATCGAGCCGACCGTCTGTCAGGGATGTGGCAATTGCGTCGCCGAATGCCCGGCCAAGGCCATCCATCTGGCGCACTATGACGACAACCAGATCATGGTCAAGCTGGACGCTCTACTTGTGGAGGACGAAGGCGGAGCATATGCCTGATCACAGTCCGCAGATCGTTGCCTTTTGCTGTACGCACTGCGCGTACAACGCGGCCGACCTGGCCGGGAGTCTCCGGATTCAGTATCCTCCGGCGATCAAGATCATCCAGGTGCCGTGCAGCGGCAGGGTGGATACATTGCACCTGCTGCGCGCATTCGAGGATGGCGCCGACGGCGTACTGGTCGCCGGTTGACTACCCGGCGACTGCCATTACCTGGAAGGTAATGTCAACGCCCGGCGCAGAGTAGAGCACACGCGGAGCGTGCTCGAGGCGATCGGTCTGCAGGGTCAGCGGCTACAGATGATCAATCTTTCGTCGGCCATGGCGGGCCAATTTGCCTTTGCCGCGGCCGAAATCACCGCCGAAGTGAGCCGCCTGGGGCCGACCCCCTTGCGCGCTAACGGTTCCGGCGCCGGCCCGGCGCCGGGCGAAGGAGAAACCCACTCGGAAGATGGCGCGAACATCGGCTGAGACCCTTGAGAGGTTCGGGTTGTTCGCCGGGCTTCCTCAGGAAGTCCTGGCCGATATTGCGCGCTATGCAACCGAGGAGCGGCATGCCGAAGGCGACGTGCTGTTCTCCGAGGATTCACCCGCCGGCTGCCTGTACCTGATCCTCAGCGGCAAGGTCTCACTGGAGAAGTGGGTGCAATTGGGGAAAACCGGCACCGCGCGGCGAGCGACCATCGACGTCCTTGGGCCCTGGGAGGCCATCGGATGGTCAAGCATGGTTGCCCCCTATGCGTATACCTCCTCTGGCATCTGTCTCGAAGAGAGCCATGTCCTGGCCGTTCCCGGCGAGGATCTTCGTCGGCTGATGACAAGTCATCCGGCGGCGGGCTACCTGCTCATCGGCCGTGTGGCGACAATCATCCGTGCCCGGCTGGCAAGCACGACCTCCATGCTCACATACTTCCTGTCCATCGTCTCCCATGAGCTCAAGAGGCCGATCGCTGCCGTGGAAAACTACATTCAAATCACCCTCGGCGGCTACGCGGGTGAGATCACAGACAAGCAGCGGCGTCTGCTCGAACGAAGCGCAATCCGCCTGAGTGATCTGCGGGCCCTGATCAGCGACATTCTGGATTTCGCCCGGATGCAGTCCAATCAGATTCGGGCCGATTTCGAATGGGTCAACCCCCAGGAGATAGGGGCCGAGGCCCTCGAAGAGGTTCGGCTGGCCGCCTCGCATAAGAACATCCGTCTGAAAGCGATCGGCCCCACGGATTTCAAGCCGATCGTCGCCGCTCGACGGCGCTTGAGGCAAGTCATCTCCAATCTGTTGGCCAACGCCGTTAAATTCTCCCCCGAGAACAGCACGGTGACCCTGTCGGCGTTCGATGAGCCCGAGGCGTTAGTGATCGAAGTGCTCGACGACGGGATCGGGATCCCCGCGGAGGATCAACAACACATCTTCGAAGACTTCTTCCGCGGCGGTAACGTCGAGGAACACGGCGGTTCCGGGCTGGGACTCTCTATCGCCAAGAAGATCGTGGACGCCCATGAGGGGAGCATTCAGATTGAAAGCCCCTACCAGGCAGGCAAGAGCGGCACGAAGGTCACCGTCAGGATTCCGCGTTCGCTCACCTTGCCTCAGGATCAAGGGTCCCGGTTGGCCGAGACTGGCGCAACCGCAGCAAACCTGTCTGCACGCCTTGGGTCGCGCGAGAACGAAAGGCAGTCATCGTGAAGAAGCAACCTTACATCCTGATCGTTGACGATGATCCGGACATCGTTGAGGGGATCACAGCCGTTCTGGAAACCCGGCCCTACCGACTGGCCAGCGCTCGCGATGGTCGACAGTGCATGGAGCTGATTCGGGAGGAGAGCCCTGACTTGCTCATCCTCGACATGCTCATGCCTCGCATGGACGGCTTTGCGGTGATTCGCGAGCTGCGCAACGACCCGAAGTACGCTGGCCTACCGATCATTGTCTTGACCACGGTCATTGAAGACGCAGCCTATCGGCGTTACGAGCTTGAGACGGGCGTGGCCATGGAGATCCAGGGCTACATCGAGAAGCCCGCTCCTCCAGACGAGCTCTTGCGCCACGTTAGCCGTATCGTCGACCAGCCTTACATCATTGTGGCCGACGATGACCCCGATATCCTGGAAGCCGTCACCACGGTTTTGGCGAGCCAGCCCTACAGAGTGGCAACTGCTCGAGATGGACTGCAGTGCCTGGACATGGTCCGCAAGCAGACCCCAGATCTGCTGATCCTGGACTTGTTGATGCCAAGAATGGACGGCTTTGGGGTGATCCGCGAATTGCAGGCCGACCCGGCCCATGCCGGATTGCCGATCATGGTCCTCACAACGGTTGTGGAGGACGCAAGCCGCAGACGTTACGAGCTCGAGACAGGCAGAGACTTGCACGTTCATTCCTATCTGCAGAAGCCGGTCGCGCCTCAGGAGTTGCTCCGTATCGTGGGCCAGGCCCTGGAGAGAGTCACCCAGTGATTTCCGAACGCCTTGCTGATCCTGTCACCGGTGCCGTCCTCGTCCTCGGCGGCGGCATTGCCGGAATGCAGGCCAGCCTCGACCTGGCCGAGCAGGGCTTTCGCGTCTACCTCGTGGAAAGCAAGTCCGCCATCGGCGGACACATGGCTCAGCTCGACAAGACTTTCCCCACCAACGATTGCGCCATGTGCACGATCAGCCCCAAGCTGGTCGATACCGGGCGACATCACAACATCAGCCTGATGGTCGACACGGAGGTGCTCAAGGTTGAGGGCCAGGCCGGGGACTTCACTGTGACCCTCCGTCACAAGCCGCGCTACATCGATCCCACCAAGTGTGTTGGTTGCGGTGATTGTGCCGCAGTCTGTCCCGTCTCGCTCCCGGATCATTTCAACGAGGGACTGGCACAGCGGCGGGCCGCCTACAAGCTGTACCCACAGGCGGTGCCGAATGCCTACGCCATCGAGAAGCTCGGGGTCGCGCCGTGCCGGAACGCCTGTCCTGCGGGGCAACGCTCACAGGGTTACATCGCCCTCATTGGAGAAGGCAGGTATCGGGAGGCGTTTCGGGTGATCAAGGAGGACAACCCGTTCCCCAGTGTATGCGGGCGCACCTGCCATCACCCTTGCGAAGGGCACTGTGCGCGGGCCCTGATTGACGAGCCGGTGAGCATCATGGCCCTCAAGCGGTTCGTCGTGGATTTCGCGCTGGCGTACGGCCGAGAGAAGGTGGAGTCGGTCGCGCGCACCCGCCCCGAATGGATCGCCGTCGTTGGGTCGGGGCCAGCCGGATTGACGGCGGCCCATGACCTGGTGAAGTTGGGCTACGGCGTGACCGTTTTCGAGGCACTTCCTGTTCCGGGCGGGATGATGCGGGTGGGCATCCCGGCCCACCGATTGCCCAAAGGCGTGCTTCAACAGGACATCGATGACATCCTCGCCTTAGGTGTCGTCCTCAAGACGAACTCGCCGATCAGCGATCCACGCAAGCTGCTTGAGGAGGGCTTTAACGCCGTCTGCCTGGCCACAGGCATCTCCGCGCGCGATCACTCGCTCGGCCTAGAGGGGGAAGAGGCTGAAGGTGTCATCTCAGCCGCTACCTTCCTACGCAAGATCAACCTGGGACAACCTGTTGCGATCGGAAGTCGGGTGGCGGTGGTGGGCGGCGGGATCACGGCTCTCGATGCCGCGGCGGTTGCCCGACGGCTGGGCGCGGAAGAAGTCATTGTGGCCCTCGACCGTCCTCGAGGGGAGTTGCCGGCCTACAGTTGGGAAATGGAAGCCCTTGAGGCGGAGGGCATCCGGGTCGTCGAGCACACAACCGCCACCCGCATCGTCACCGGAGACGGACGCGTGACCGGCGTCGAGTTTGCCCGGGTGGGGAAGGGCATGCTCACCGACGAACGCGGTCGACGTCGCCCCACGGTCGAACCGGGCACGCAGTCCTCACTCGAAGTGGACACGGTGATCGTCACGGTGGGCCAGCAGTCGGACCTTTGTTTCCTCGATGCCGGATACGACGAATTGACCAGTGATCCCCAGACGCTTTCCAGCCAGATCCCCGGTCTATTCGTCGTCGGAGGGCGCAAGACAGGTGCCAGCTTCATCATTGAGGCGATCGCCCTGGGGCATCGCGTCGCCGCCTCCATTCACCGCTACCTGCAAGGCAAACCTCTTGAGGAGCCGGAGCGCCTGAGGCCGCCGGCGGTCAAATTCAGTCGGGAGGAGTTGCAGCAGCGAGTGCGAGACGGCGGGATCACGTTGTCACCCCGAGCCGAGACGGCCATGCTTCCCACGCAGGAACGGGTCACGGGGTTCCGGGAGGTCGTGCTCGGTCTCACGGATCGTCAAGCCCGGGCCGAGGCGAAGCGCTGCCTGCAGTGCGGCCTGTGCTCCGAGTGTCTGGCCTGCGTCTACGCCTGCGGCGTCGATGCGATCGATCACGAAATGGTCGAATGCCTTGAACAGGTCCACGTGGGTTCCGTGATCCTGGCGCCGGGTTACCAGGTCTTCCAGGCGGAGCTTTCGCAGGAGTACGGCCTGGGGCGTTACCCGAACGTCGTCACCTCCCTGCAACTTGAGCGGATGCTTTCCGCCTCCGGGCCCACCGGTGGTCAGGTGCTGCGGCCGTCGGATGGCTGCCCGCCGCGCCGTGTGGCGTTCCTGCAATGCGTCGGTTCGCGCGATCAAAGCCACGACTATTGCTCGGCCGTCTGCTGCATGTACGCGACCAAGGAAGCCATCCTCGTCAGGGAGCATAGCCCGAACACCGAAGTGCATATCCTGATGATGGATGTGCGAGCATTCAGCAAGGGCTACCAGGCCTACTACGACCGGGCTCGGGAGAAATATGGCGTTAGGTACACTCGCTCCCGGATCTCGGCGCTCAAGGAGGATCCAGAGAACGGGAACTTGATCCTGCGCTACGTGAGGGACTCAGCATCGACGACCAGCGAGCAGCTTTCGCACACGATCCCTCACCAGATCTCTATCGTCGAGGACTCCTTCGACCTGGTCGTGCTGTCCGTCGGCATGGAGATCTCCCCTCAAGTCCGGAGCATGGCGCGCGACCTTGGCATTCTGCTCGACGATTACGGTTTCTGCCACACAGTTGCTTTCGACCCGGTACAGACCTCGCGCCCCGGCGTTTTCGCCATCGGCCCGTTCCGTGAACCGAAAGACATCCCCGAGTCTGTGATCGACGCCAGTGGTGCGGCCGGGCGGGTCGCGACATTGCTGGCACCCGCACGCGACACGCTGACCTCCGCCCCGACCTACCCGGCCGAACGGGCGGTCGGCCATGAGACACCTCGCCTCGGCGTCTTCGTCTGTCATTGTGGCTCGAACATCGCGGCTTACGTGGATGTCGAGGATGTTGCAGCGGTGGCCTCTCGTTTGCCGGACGTCGTTCATGCGGAGCACTTGCTGTACGCCTGCTCCCAGGACAGCACGGCGCTGATTCAGCAACGCATCACAGAGCACGACCTGAACCGCGTCGTTGTCGCCTCGTGCTCGCCCCTGACTCATGGACCGTTGTTCCAGGACTGCCTCCAGAAGGCCGGCCTCAACCCCCATCTACTCGCCATGGCGAACATCCGCAATCATTGCTCATGGGTCCACTCGGATGATCCGGACCTGGCGACGAAGAAGGCCAAGGACCTGGTCCGTATGGCCGTAGCCAGAGCCTCTGCCCTGTCCCCCCTGTTCAAACTCCCCGCCCCGGTTCGACGGGCGGCCCTGGTCATTGGCGGCGGGGCGGCAGGGATGAACGCCGCCCTCACATTGGCCGAGCAGGGTTTCCCTGTGCATTTGGTGGAGCGCGAGCACCAGCTTGGCGGGAACTTGCGCCACGTTCGCTATGGCTTGCCTCGCTCCGGGAACTCAGAAGCGCCGGACCCCCAGGCCTACCTGGCTGTGCTCATTTCAACCGTGACAGCCCAGCCTGAGATTGAAGTCCACCTGGCGACGGAAGTGGTGCGGACCAGAGGCTTTGTCGGCAATTTCACCTCCAGGCTGAGGGGCGAGGCGGGAGCCGAGCGGGAGGTCACCCACGGGGTGACGATTGTCGCAACGGGCGGAGAGGAGTACCGGGGCCCCGATTACGGTTATGGCAGCCATCCCCGCATTCTCTCGTTGCAGGAATTCGAGGCCTGTCTGGCCGCCGAAGGGACCCGTGCAAGCGCCGACTCCGGGACATGGATTGACCTTGCCGGGGTTAGACAGGTGGTCATGATCCAATGCGTCGGCCCGGCGGAAGAGTACTGTTCGCGCATTTGTTGTGCCCTGGCACTGAAGAATGCCCTGCGCATGAAGCAGGCCCACCCCGCCACCCAGATCATCGTGCTCCACCGGGACATTCGAACGTACGGGTTCAAAGAGAGTCTCTACCGCCAGGCGCTCCGAGAAGGGCTCCTCTTTGTACGCTACGATGATGCCTCCCGACCCATCGTCGAGGCTCCCACCGGCGATGGAGGACTGCGCATCCGAACTCGCGACCCGATCCTCGGGACGCCGATAACCCTGGAGCCGGACCTGCTGGTCCTGGCAATGCCCATGGTTCCTGCGCGTGGAAACCGGGCGTTGGCAACAACCCTGAAAGTCCCCCTCGACCAGAATGGCTGGTTCTTGGAGGCGCACGTCAAGTTGAGGCCGGTCGACTTTGCCAATGATGGCATCTTCTTGGCCGGGGCAGCTCACTACCCGAAGTTGTTGGATGAGACGATCGTCCAGGCCCAGGCAGCCGCCTCGCGCGCCTCGGTGATTCTGGCGAAGGACAGCATGAGCATCGGCGGGGCGATTGCCCAGGTCAATCCCGACTTGTGCGTCGGCTGCCTGACATGCGTCCGGATCTGCCCATTTGGCGTTCCCCAGATCCAGACTGAGACGGCCGGAGTGGGCGGCCTGATGGGTGCGGCCTACATCGAGCCAACTATCTGCCAGGGATGCGGTACGTGTATCGGGGAATGCCCGGCACAGGCGATTGAGCTGCTCCACTACCGGCATGAGCAGCTCGAGAGACAGGTGCTGTCTCTCTTCGAGCCCTGCTTAACGAGCCGGTAAGGGTATGCACGGTGAGCGATATGTCTCAGGCAGAGATGCAGATCGTAGCCTACAGTTGCCACTACTGCGCTTACGCCGCCGCCGATCTCGCTGGCGTTCTCAGGCTCAGCTACCCGGCGGCCATCAGGATTGTGGAGGTCCCTTGCACCGGGCGGCTCGACGTTCTCGAAGTGCTGCATGCCTTCGAGCACGGGGCGGATGGGGTGATGGTGGCCGGCTGTCTGGAGGGGGACTGCCACTTCCAGGCGGGCAACCTCAACGCGCGTCGCCGCGTGGCTCGTGTCAAGGAGTTGATAACAGCTGTCGGGCTTGAACCCGAGAGGATCGAGATGTTCAATCTGTCTTCGGCAATGGGAAGGCAGTTCGCCGACTATGCAGTCAAGATGACCCAGCAGACGGCCAGCCTCGGACCCAGCCCACTTCGGGCGGCCAGCGGGCGGGTATCTCGAACTGGGGCAGGCGGAGACGGGTTAGGTACCAGACGCGAAGGAAGTGGTGACGTGGGGCCCTCCACCCAGAAGACCCCGGCGGCCCACCAGGAGAGACAAAGATGATCGTGGCTGAACAGAAACCGCTGGATGAGATCAAAGGGTTGATCGCCGAAGCCGAGAAGGTCCTCGTCCTCGGCTGCGGGACGTGCGTGACCGTTTGCTTTGCCGGCGGGGAGAAGGAAGCCGGCATCCTGGCCACCAGCCTGCGCATGGCCTCCAAGATCGACGGCCAGCCCAAGGACGTGACCCATACCACCGTCCAGCGTCAATGTGAGTGGGAATACCTCGATGCCGTCGCCGATCAGATTCGGGAAGCGGACATCGTCGTCTCCGTCGGCTGTGGCATCGGCGTCCAGGCAGTGGTCGAGCGTTTCCCGGAGGTCTGGGTCGTTCCAGGGCTGAACACGTCCTTCATGGGGCTGCCGACCGAGCAGGGCGTCTGGGAGGAGCGTTGCGCCGCTTGCGGTTCGTGCATCCTGGGCCTGACCGGCGGCATCTGCCCGATCGCCCGGTGCGCCAAGCAGTTGCTCAACGGCCCGTGCGGGGGATCACAGAACGGCGTCTGCGAAATCAGCAAGGAGCTGCCTTGCGCCTGGCAGCTCATCTACGATCGTCTCAAATCCCAGAACCGGCTCCACCTGATCACCCAGATTCAGCCGCCGAAGGATTGGTCAAAGAGTCGCGACGGCGGGCCGCGCAGAATCACGCGAGAAGATCTACGTCTCGCGGCTGAAGCCAGCGAGTAACCGGCGAGGAGGCTTGACGTGAGCGGTGAACATCTGAACGGATACAAGGCGGGATCACACTTGGAGCGTGTTCTTCGCGCCGGGCATTTCGCCGTGACAGCCGAGCTCGGGCCGCCGCAGGCAGCGGACGGAGATGTGATCCGGAAGAAGGCCGCTCTCCTGAAGGGCTATTGCGACGCGGCCAACATCACTGACAACCAGACAGCCATCGTCCGCATGTCGAGCATCGGCGCCGGAGCGATCGCGCTCCAGGAGGGGTTGGAGCCGGTGATCCAGATGACCTGCCGCGATCGAAACCGCCTGGCGATGCAGTCAGATCTACTGGGGGCCTCCGCCCTCGGCATGCGCAACGTACTCTGCCTCACCGGGGATCACCAATCCTTCGGGAACCATCCCACGGCCAAGAACGTACACGACCTGGATTCGGTCCAGCTCGTTCAGATGGTCGTCGGGATGCGGGACAAGAAGGCCTTTCAATGCGGCGAGGAAATCAAAGGGGCCGAGCCGCGCTTTTTCGTTGGCGCCGCCGCTAACCCGTTCGGGGATCCATTCGAGTGGCGTCCATACCGGCTGGGCAAGAAGGTTGAGGCGGGTGCGGATTTCATCCAGACCCAACTGATCTACAACATCGAGCGGTTCGCCGAGTTCATGGAGAACGTCCGCCGGCTCGGATTGCACCAACGGGTGTACTTGCTGGCCGGTATCGGGCCGCTCAAGTCTCCGGGCATGGCCAAGTACATGCGTGACCAGGTACCGGGCATGGACATGCCGAATGAGCTCGTCGACCGGATGACCCAGGCCGCCGAAGGCATCGACAAAGAGGACAAGAAAGCGCGCGCCGCAGCCTGGCGTGATGAAGGCGTTCGCATCGCCATCGAGCAGATCAACCAGCTTCGGAAGATCGAGGGTGTGGCCGGCGTGCACATCATGGCGATCGAATGGGAAGAAGCCGTCAAGTTGTTGGTCGAGGGTGCCGGCCTCTACCCGCGCCCTGAGCCGGCCTCCATACCCGAGGCGGACGCCGGTCTGACCCATGAGTGAGGCTTTGATGGGCACCCAACTCAGCACCGATTTGGCCGATCAAATCCGGCAGGCCACGGGCGAGAACGTCTTCTTGTGCTACCACTGCGTCAAGTGCACTTCCGGCTGCCCGCTGGCAAGTTACTTCGACCTGGCCCCAAATCAAGTCATGCGGGCGGCGCAGCTGGGGATGGAGGAGATGGTTTTTGGCAGCCGGTCTCCCTGGCTCTGCGCCTCGTGCCAGACGTGTACGACACGTTGCCCACAGGGTATCGACGTCGCCCGAGTAATGGACTTCATCGTGAGCGAGGCGGTGGCCAGAGGGATCGAGCCCAAGGTGCCCGAAGTGGCCATGTTCAACAAAGTCTTCTTGCGGGATGTCGACATTCTGGGGCGAGCCTATGAGTTGGGTCTGATCGCGGAGATGAATCTGCGCACGGGCCAGCCGTTCAAAGACGTCGATCTCGGGCTGGAGATGTTCAAACACGGCAAGATCAACCTGCTTCCAGAGATCGTCCGCCACCGCCGGCGGAAGGTCCCGCTTGCACCTGCTTCGCGGCCGGCCGACGAGGTCGGGTACTATCCGGGTTGCTCGCTGCATTCGATGGCCAAGGAGTTCGACACCTCCACGCGCAGCGTCCTCGAGAATCTCGGATTGAAACCGGTCGAACCCGAAGGCTGGCTGTGCTGCGGTTCGTCGCCGGCCCACCGCGTCGATCACCGGCTGGCGGTTCAGCTCCCGTTAGAGAGCCTGGTTCTTGTCGAGCAGCAGGGGCTGGGTGAGGTGGTCTTGCCGTGTGCCATGTGCTTCAACCGCTTCCGCTCCGCCGCCCACGAACTGCGCTTGAACCCTGATCTCAAGGAGTCCTTCGACCAGGAACTCGGCTACGCTTACAACGACACAGTGAAAATCTCGTCCATGCTCGACTTGATCGTCGACCGGGTCGGAATGGAAGCGGTCAAGGCCAGCGTGCAGCGTCCACTGGCCGGTTTGAAGGTCGCCTGTTACTACGGTTGTCTGCTGACGCGCCCGCCTAAGGTGACCGGCTCGACCGAAGCCGAGTATCCCATGGCGATGGACCGGCTGATTGAAGCCCTCGGGGGCTCTCCCGTGGCCTGGGACTACAAAGTCGCGTGCTGCGGCGCTTCGCTTTCCCTGACCCAGACCGAGATCGTGCTGGAGATGAGCCAGAAGATCCTGGCTAACGCCGCCGCCCGTGGCGCCGACGTGGTTGCCGTCGCCTGCCCGATGTGCCACGCCAATTTGGATGGGCGTCAAGCCCAGATGCAAGACTTGCGTCCCATGCCGTCTCTGTATTTCACCCAGCTAATGGCCGTCGCCCAGGGGCATCCCGAGCAGGCTGCGCTGGAACGGACGATGGTCGATGCGAGGCCGATGCTTTCGGTGAAGGGGCTGATTTGACAAACAGACGACAGATGGCCGACGACGGGAGACCGGGGACGGAAGACGGGCCCCAATCAAGATCCCGGTCCTCCGTCCTCCGTCTCCGGTCATGCTCAGGCATGGAGCTAGATTGACCAGCCCGCGCAGCACCCGCGCTCCCTTGCGCGCCATCATCATGACTTCCACCGGCCAGGATGTCCGGGCTTGCATGAATTGTGATTCATGCCAGGACTGGATGGCACCCGGGATGGATCTGACCTTCGGCGAAATCATGCGGGCTGCAGCGCGGGATGACCCGCGGGCCCTTAAGAACCAGACCCTCGCGACTTGTGATGAATTACTAGCCAGGGTACGATGTCCTTCGGGGATCGATATCGCATCAGTGATTCTGGCGCTTGTGCGCGAGGCTGAATCGCGCGGACGACGGACGATAGACGGAGGACGGGAGACGGGAGACCGGCGCTTGTAGCCGTTGCCGGTCCCCTGTCCCCGGTCTCCCGTCGTCCAACGTCCATCGTCCGCCGTCTAGCCCCAGATTGGTAGAGGTTGCCGATGAAGATAGCAGTAACAGGGAAGGGCGGAGTAGGCAAGACCACTCTCACAAGTCTGCTGGCGTACAGTTGTGTGGACCTCGGCTACAACGTCTTGGCGATCGACGCCGATCCCTCGCCATGCCTCGGTGCGTCGCTGGGGTTCCCCACCGAGAAGCTCGCCGGGCTCTCGCCGATCGCCAAGATGGACGAACTGATCTATGAACGCACAGGGGCGGAACCGGGGACGACGGGCGGATACTTCAAGCTCAACCCCCGCGTCGATGATATCCCTGACCGGTTCTCGGCTGTTCACCGCGGCATCCGCTTGCTCGAACTGGGTGCGGTTGAGCTCGGCGGGGCCGGCTGCATCTGCCCTGAGAGCGCCATGCTGCGGAGCCTGATCACGCACATTCTGCTCCGGCGCGATGAAATGGTCCTGCTGGATATGTACGCCGGCGTCGAACACCTGGGGCGGGCGACCGCCGACGCCGTGGACGCGATGTTGATCGTCGTCGAGCCGACTGCCCGCAGCCTGGCGACGGCGGCCCAGATCAAGAAGCTGGCTCAGGACATCAAGCTCCCCAACCTGTATCTCGTCGGAAGCAAGATCTCCGGTGACGACGACCGGGGGTTCGTCACGGCGCATTCGCCCGGGCTGGAGGTCCTAGGTTTCGTCCCGAACGATGCGCGGGTGCGAGAAGCGGACCGGCTGGGTAAGAACCTTCACGACCTGGCGCCCGAGTTGGCCAGTGTGGCTCGATCGATCGTGGTGGCGGTAAAAGACCGGATCGCCTCGCCGCAAGAAGCGTGATCCGTTCAGTCTCCCATCCTTAGCCCCTCGGCCACGTGGGCTGCTTCGGAGAAGATCTGGGAAACAAACGGCGGGCCGCCTCGCTGGCTTGCGGCAGTCCGCCGTTCTATTGCATCTCGATAGTCACATTTTTCCTGAAATCGCCCCCCAGGCGACGGTCCCCTGCCCAAACGTCGGTTGAAGCAGCCGGTCCTTGAAAGCCCGGACATCCTGACGGCGGTTCATCAAGGATCTGAAGACACCGGCCGCGGCCACTTCCCCCACCATCTGGAATCCGACGAGTCGGCCATCCTTGAGGAACAGAGTTCGCATGCCACCATTTCGCCGCCGGCGTAGGACCTCGTCCCCGTCCTTCAGCCCGGCGACGACCACCGGGACCCCCAGATGCTTCAAGCTGTTCATCCGGTCGGTCCCCTCCGTGCGGACTTCATGCCCAGCCAGATTCAGGCCGACGACCGTGCCTTGGGCGACGGCGTTGGGGAAGATGGCGTTTACGGAGCGTTCGCCGGTCAGGCGATCGGCGGCTTCAACGACATCGCCGGAGGCGAAAACATCCGGGGCCGTCGTCCGTAGCCGGTCGTCCACCCGGACCCCCCAACCCACCTCCAGCCCACTTCCCTCCAGCCAATCGATGTTCGGTCGGACCCCGGTCGAGGCGATCAGGACATCTGCATGCAGCGTCTCCCCGTCTTCGATCAGCACACCATCGGCGCGACCGTTGCCGATGAAGGATTTGCCCTTTGCGCCCAGGCGCAGCTCCACACCCATGCCTCGCAACACACCTTCGACATAGCCAGCCGTCTCCGGATCGAGGACGCGAGGCATGACTTGCCCCAACATCTCGAGCATGGTGACTTCTAAGCCGAGCTTGCGCAGGAGGACGGCGATCTCGACGCCGATGAACCCTGCCCCGACGATCAGGGCAGTCCTGGCTTCGCCGCTCCTCACTCGTCCAACAAGCTCCTCGGCGGCCGTGAGGGACTTGAAGTTGTAGATGCCGGGCAGGTCGTTCCCTTCGAGCGGAGCGTACAGCCGGCTGCCGGTCGCGATGACAAGCTTGTCATACTCCAGCAGCTCTCCCGCCTGTGTCCGCAGGCGATGAGACTCCGCCTCAAGGCCGGCGACGGCAACTCCCATCCGGTACTCCACACCGAAGCGCTTGGGCCAGTCATCCGCGCGCCATAAGTGCGACGTCGAACCGGTGAGGAAGTGATCGGCCATGGCGGGTGGCGAGTAAGGCGGATAGGGCTCGGCCGACAGCATCACTACCTCCGCCGCCCGATCAAAGGTTCGAAGGGTTTCGGCAGCCGTCACCCCGGCCGGCCCGGCGCCAACGATGATGATCCTCATGTGCGCCTCCTTTCGCGGCGGGCCTGTTCCTCCCAAGGGGAGCCCGCCCGCAGGCCGTGGGTCAGGCCGGCATCAGTTCCGCTTCCGGCATCGGGATGGCATCTGGGTCGTGCGCCGCCAGGCCAAGCCCGGCGCGCTTGCGTTCGATGTGACGTCGGATCAGGGTTGCCGCCCGATTCGGATCGGGCTCGACGGCGAACGTCGCGCCGAAGACATCCTGCAGTCCTTCGGTCAGCAGCTTGACGATGTTCGGGCTCCCGAAGACTGGAGGTGCCGTGCCCAGAACGGTGTAGATCCCCGACGCCACAACGTACGTGCCGATGGAGACGGCCTTCTCCGAGTACCACTCCGGAGCGGCCCCGGCCAGCGGGAGGGCGCTGATGTCGACGCCAAGATGATTGGCCAATGCCGCCGCCAAGACCAGGATGCGGGTGTTGTCAACGCAGCTCCCCATGTGCAGCACCGGGGGGATGCCCAGAGCCTTGCAGACCGCGCTCAGGCCTGGTCCGGCTTGATCCGCCGCCTCGGGCACCATCAGGCCTGCTTTGCCGTCGGCCACCGCTGCACAACCGGTGACGACCACCAGGATGTCGTTTTCGATCAGGCGGCGGGTCAGCTCCGTGTGCCCGAGATCCTGCTTGATCTTCGGATTGCTGCACCCGACGACACCGACGGCGCCGCGGATGCTGCCGTCAACGATCGCTTTGACCAGTGGCTCCGGCGTGCCGCCCAGGGCCTGCACGATGGCCTCCACCGAGAACCCGGCCATCATCGGAGCCGCGTTGACCGGGATGTTGACCCGCTGCGCCACCCGGTTGGCGTAGTTCTCGACCGCCATGCGGACGATCTTCTTTCCGATCTCCATCCCATGATGGGGATCGAAGCTGATGTGCTCAGCCCCGGGGAACTTGGCCTTGTCGAAAGTACTCACGACTTTCGTGTGGAAACACTTGGCGGTCTCGGTCACGGCCGGCATGATGCACTGGTAGTCGACGACCATCAGCTCGACCGCGCCGGTCATGATACACAGCTCCTGCATCAGGTGGTTCCCGACCATCGGGATTCCCTTGCGCATCAGGACTTCGTTGCCGGTGCAGCACAGACCTGCCAGGCTGATGCCTTTGGCGCCCTTCTCCTTCGCCAACGCCAGCAGCTCCGGATCCTGCGAAGCGGCCACGATCACTTCCGAGAGCATCGGATTGTGGCCGTGGAGGACGATGTTCACCTCATTCGGTTTGAGGACCCCCAGGTTCACCGTCGAGGCTTTAGGCGTGGGGAGCCCAAACAACACATCGGAGAGCTCGGTGGCGATCATCGATCCACCCCAGCCGTCGCTGAGGCTGGTCCGCACGGCATGGAGCAGGATGTTGACCCAGTCGTTGTCGACCCCCATGTGCGTCCGGTGTAACGCTTCGACGTTCTCACGGTCGACGCCACGAGGATAGGTCGCCGTCTTCTCCCAGATCTCCTGCCGCGACTTGGGGGCACGCCCTGCCAGAGGCAGTTTCTCGCGGCGCATCCCGAAGTCTTCCATCATCTCCCAGGATAAGTCGGCGGCGATTTCTTGATCGGTCTTCCCCTCGACGGAGACGCCGTACTCTGCCGCCAGCCGCCTCATCTTCTCCGGTTCCGTGACCTTGTAGGTGTCGGTCTCTCCTTTGCCGACCAGGTGAAATGTCTCGAGGATGTCGCGGCCGTGGTCGGAGTGAGCTGACGCGCCGGCGGCGATCATCCGGGCTAGATTGCGGGCAACGATGATGTCGGCATCCGCTCCGCACACCCCCTTCTGGGGACCATCGCCGAAGGGGTCGACCCGGCACGGTCCCATGGCGCAGATCCGGCAGCTCGTGCCCAGGTTGCAGTACCCACACTGGGGTTGCTGCTTCTCCAGGCGGTCCCAGACCGTCTCGATCCCTTCCCGCCGCGCCACCTCAAGCATCGCCCAGGCGTCGGCGTTAATGCTCTGACGTTTGAACCCGTTCCCACTGAAGGAAGTCGTCATGGCTTACACTCCTTTCTGTCCGTCTTCGTTCAGGCCCGTAACCGCGGCGCCCCAGGCGCGCCAGTTCGTGATTGATTCAGGTGCAGCGGTCAGCTCCGGGCTGATCTCTCCAACCGCCACCGACACTGCCTCCGAGTAGCGGGTGCGGGCCGCCTTCACCAGCTCGTTGATCTCGCCGAACTGGAGCGCCCCGACCTTGCACGCTTCGACACAACCGGGCACAGCCCCCTCTCGCTGGCGGACGATGCAGTTGTCGCACTTGATCGCCACCACGGGCCGGTGGGGCGCCTCGGCGCTGGCAAAGTAAGTGATCACGTCGAAGGGGCAGACCATGGCGCACATGCCACAGGCGATACACTTCCCGCCGTCGATCAGCACGATCTCGGGATAGTCATCGGAGCGCCGGATGGCCGCGGTCGGGCACGCGCCCATGCATGGGGCCGGGTTGCAGTGCCGGCACTTGTTGGGGAAGGAGGTGTTCAGCCTCAGACCAGGCTCGGCGTGGATGCGGGGCTTCGAAAGCGGACTCTCAAACACAGACCAAAAGAGGTTCTTGCTCGTGGAGTGAACGACAGCGCAAGCTATCTCGCATTGCTTGCAGCCGACGCACCGCTCCGGGTTTACGAAAACCGTCTTCATTCGGCTTCACCCTTTCCAGGCAAGCATGCTTGGAGCGCGCCTGCCTGTCCTTGAAAACGGCACTTATCGGGTCATTTGTCCGGTCGCTACCTCCTTTCCTCCCCTGTCACCCAGCCGGAATCACAAACAGGGCAACGCTATGCAGACGTCGCCGCCGAACACGAAGCCGTCATCGAAGCGGCCGTTTTCATCCTTCGGGCAGTTGGGACGCTGAGGCGATCCCCCCGGGAGATCATCCACAGAATACGCCGGAGGTGACGGACAAGACAGTGTCCGGCATCCTCGCGCGACAGGAGGTTTGTCACCCCGGCCTCGCACGGGAGATCCCCGATCAGCCGGAGACGGCCTGGCTCGCGTTCAAAGAAGAGGTGGGCGAACTAGAAGCTCATGCCCGAGAGGGATCAGCAGATCCGAGGTAGCATCTCGCCGGCGAGCACGTCCACAATACGTGTCCCGCCGATCGAAGTTCGCATCAGTACTCGGCCGCCGGGCTCGGCGATGACTTCGCCGATTCGGCAGGCCTGTCTGCCAAGAGGGTGGGCCCGCATCGCCTCCAGAACGGCCCCGGCCTGTTCCGGGGGGACGATCGCCACGAGCTTGCCTTCATTGGCCACATACAGCGGATCCAGTCCGAGGAGCTCGCAAGCGGCAGTGACGGCTTGCCCGATCGGGATCGCCGGTTCCTCCAGGTGGATCCCCACCCCGCTTTGTCGGGCGATCTCGTTCAGCGCCGTCGCCAGGCCGCCGCGTGTGGGATCCCGAAGCACGCCGAGCCTCGGGCACGCCTCGAACATCACCTCGACCAGTCCGTTCAAGGGTGCAATGTCGGAGATCACGTCCGCTTCGAACTGTAGCTGGCCGCGCGCCGCCAACACCGCAATGCCGTGATCGCCGAGCGTTCCCGACACGAGGACGACGTCCCCCGGTCTGGCTCGTGCGCCTCCGACTTCCCTGCCGACCGGGATGATCCCGACGCCGCTGGTGTTGATGAACAAACCGTCGGCCTTCCCACGTTCGGCGACCTTGGTGTCGCCGGCGATGATGGAGATGCCGGCTTCCTCCGCCGCGGCCTTCATCGATTCGGCGACCCGCTGCAACGTTTCCAGGGACAGGCCCTCCTCCAGGATGAAACCCGCGGTCAGCCACTGAGGCCGGGCGCCGACCATCGCCAGATCGTTGACGGTGCCGCACACTGCCAGGCGTCCGATGTCCCCACCCGGAAAGAAGAGGGGCGAGACGATGTGCGAGTCGGTCGTGACGGCGAGCCGCCCCGGTCCGGGGTCCTCGACGACTGCCGAATCATCACCCCGCAACAGGGGCGCGTTCTCGAAGGCCGGATAGAAGATGCGGCTGATGAGCGACTGGGTCATCCGGCCTCCGCTCCCATGGCCGATCACCACAACCTCTCGGTGGTCAATCGGTACGGGGCACACTGCTCCCTCCATGGTCACGGGCTGTCTTCTCATCCCCGGCCTTTCCGGTTCACGCTCACCCATGCTTGATTCTTAAGCCTCCCCTGCCTCTGGAGTCCGGAAGCGAGCTTCCGGACGCAAGCGAAGCTTGCGGGCTCCTAAGTCCGACTATTGCCCATATCGATAGTACGCCGCGCAGGCACCCTCCGAGGAAACCATCGTCGCCCCCAGGGGGTGCTCCGGCGTGCACGCACCCCCAAAGGCCGAACAGTCGTGAGGCCTCTTCATCCCTTGCAGAATCTGTCCGGCGATGCACAAAGGTGATTCATTCGGCGCGATATCCTCCACCTGGAATCGCCGTTCCGCGTCGAAGGCCTCGAATTCATCCGCCAACCCCCAACCGCTCATCGGGATCGTCCCGATGCCCCTCCACTTGCGATCGATCTCCTTGAACACGCGTTGGATGATCCCCTGGGCGGGGCGGTTCCCTTCCTCGGTCACCACGCGCGAGTAGGCGTTCTCGGCGAAATGCCGACCCTTCTCGAGCTGCCGCACGGTGGCAAGGATCCCCTGGACGATGTCTAGGGGTTCGAACCCAGTTACCACCACGGGAGTGCGGAACGACTCGGCGATCGACAAGTACTCCCAGTACCCCATGACTGCGCACACATGTCCCGCGGCCAGGAACCCCTGCACCCGATTCGTCGGTGATCCGAGGATGGCCCGTATCGCCGGAGGCACTCGCACGTGGGAGACCAGCACGCTAAAGTTCTTCAAGCCCTTGGCTTGCGCCTGCAGCACACTCATTGCGTTGGCCGGCGCGGTCGTTTCGAAGCCGATGGCGAAGAAGACCACCTGGCGATCGGGATGGTCTTCGGCCAGCCGGACCGCGTCCAGCGGCGAGTACACCACTCGCACGTCGCCTCCCGCCGCCCGCACGCCAAACAGGTCCTTCCCTGATCCGGGGACTCGGAGCATATCCCCGTACGATGTGAAGATGACCTCCGGCCTGGAAGCGATCGCCAGGGCCTTGTCGATTTGCTCGAGGGGTGTGACACATACCGGGCACCCGGGCCCGTGGACTAACTCGATCTCCGGCGGGAGCAGTTGATCCAGCCCGCTGCGCACGATGGCATGCGTCTGACCACCGCAGATCTCCATCAAGACCCATGGACGCGTGATCGTGCGGCGGATTCCTTCCAGCCCTCGCTCGACCAGCACTGGATCGCGGAACTCGCTAACGTACTTCATGCCAGTTCTCCGCCCCGGACGTCCGTGCGGGTTTCTTCCTCCAGATTGACAATCTCGCGCAGGATCTCAAGCGACGTCAGCGCCTCTTCTTCGCTCAGCCGGCTGATGGCAAACCCGACATGGATCACGGTGTAATCACCAAGCTGGGCCTCAGGCACATACTCCAGGCATGCCTCGCGCTGCACGCCGCCAAAATCAACCCGGCCCATCCGAAGGCCGTCTGCTTGATAGATCTCCACGATCTTGCCCGGAACACCGAGACACATTTCGGAACCTCCTTACGAGCCACAAACCCCAACCTTGCCGACGGCGACTGTCGTTCACTTCTCAGTGCGGGACGGACGTCGGGCGACTGGCGACGGACGACGAAAGTCGACCGCCGAGATTGCAGATCCCCACCACGGCTTGCCCCAGAGACAGGCCGCCATCGTTTGCCGGTACCCCGCGGTGGATATAAACCATAAAGCCGGATCGATCGAGCAGTCGGACGGCGCGCTCCAGTAGAGCCATGTTCTGCCACACGCCCCCGCTCAGGGCGACGTCGCTGAGATGATGCTCTTGCCTGATGCGCAGGCACACGTCCAGCACGATCTCGGCCAGCGTGTTGTGAAACCGCGCGGAAATCGACTCCGTCCTCGCACCGCCCCGCACGTCGGCCACAATTGCCCGGATCAGCGGACCCGGATCGATCACTTGATCGTCGACGGCAAAGGGATAGACCCCGCGTTCCCCCGGATCGAGGTGCGCCTCGAGCTCGATGGCCGCCTGGGCTTCATAATTCACAACCTGCCGGACCCCCACCAGAGACGAAACGGCATCGAACAGACGACCCATGCTGGAGGTAAGCGGGCTGTTCAGACCGAACTCGAGCTGACGACGCAAGATCTCGCGCGTCTCCGCCGGCGCCGCCCTGACCGGGGGTAGATCATCATCCCACGGTTGATCCGCATGCTTCAACCACGCCAGGGCCAGACGCCAGGGCTGACGCACGGCTGCCTCGCCGCCCACCATGGGCACATAGGCGAGATGGTACAGACGGCGATATCCCTGGTAGTCGGCCAGCATGAACTCCCCGCCCCAGATGGCGCCGTCCTCCCCGTACCCGGTCCCGTCTAAAGCCACACCAATGACAGGGCGCTCTCCCGAGAGACGGTGCTCGGCCATGCAGGCGGCGATGTGGCCATGGTGGTGCTGGACCCCCACGGCCGGCAGGCCTTGAGCCTGCGCCCGCTCGAGCGCGTAGCGGGTCGCCATGTAGTCGGGGTGTAGATCATAGGCGATAGCCTGCGGTTGGACGCGGAAGAGCGCCTCGAAATGCGCCGTCGCCTCCTCGAAGGACCTCAAGGTCTCGAAGTTCTCCATATCCCCGATATGTTGGCTGACAAAGGCGTACTCTCCCCGGGTGAAGCAGAATGTATTCTTCAGCTCCCCCCCGACAGCAAGAACCGGGAATGTTTCGCAAGGCAACTTGATCGGGAAGGGCGCGTAGCCGCGCGAGCGGCGCAGCGGATAGGACTCTCCGTTGAATGTCCGAATGACCGAGTCATCACACCGGGTCCGAATCTCTCGGTCGTGCATGAGGAAGGCATCCGCCAGGCCTGCCAGGGAACGACGGGCCTCGTCGTTTTGGGTCGCAATCGGCTCTTCGCACAGGTTGCCGCTCGTCATGACCAGAACCTGCGGCATGCTGTCTCCGGATTCCAGCAGAAGGGCATGCAACGGGGTGTAGGGCAGCATCACTCCCAATGTGTTCTGGCCCGGCGCGGTGTCCGTCGCAATCGTCGAATCTCCCCGCCGGGGGAGGATCACGATCGGTCGTTCACGCGACTCGAGCAGCGCCCGTGCCGTCTCGTCGATGAGGCAGTGCCGCTCGACCGTCGCCATGTCGGCCGCCATCAGGGCGAAGGGTTTGTCCACCCGGAGCTTTCGCCTTCTCAGTTCGGCGACCGCGCCGGCGTTCGACGCGTCGCAGGCCAGATGGAAGCCGCCAAGTCCTTTAATGGCCACGATCTTGCCATCCCGGAGCATGCGGCGGACTGCCTGCAAGGCCTCGTCCCGCTCAGCCAGAACGCTTCCGCCGGCCTCCAGCCAAATCTGTGGTCCACACTCGGGACACGCTACGGGTTGCGCGTGATAACGTCGATCTGTGAGATCGTGGTACTCCGCAGAACACGCCGAACACATCTCATAAGGCGCCATCGTCGTGTTGGGACGGTCGTAGGGGATGTCTCTGATGATCGTGAAGCGTGGCCCACAATGCGTGCAGTTGACGAACGGGTAGCGAAAGCGGCGGTCGTCTGGGTCGAACAACTCCCGTAGGCAGTCGGGGCATATGCTCACATCCGGCGAGATCGGCTGGAATGCGCCTGGGATAGGTTGCGAGGCGACGATCTCGAATCGAGTGAAACCCCCGGGGCGGGCATCTTCGAATTGGACCTGATCGATCCGGGCCAGGGGAGGGGCCTCCTCGCGGAGTGCCCGCCTCAGCGACTCTAGGATTTCCGGATCTCCGTCGACCTCGATGTCGACCCCGGAGGATGTGTTGCGGACCCAGCCTACCAGGCCGAGACGATTGGCCAGCCCTACGACGAACGGGCGGAAGCCGACTCCTTGCACGACGCCGGTGATGTGGATGCGCGCCCCGCGGAGCTCTGTTGTTTTCACTACCGACCGACGGAATGCTTCGCCCATGTGCGTCTGACCGACATGCCCTACGTCGGAGAACCCTCCGCCGACATTTCCTCAATCCTACCGGCCGCCACCCACTCCAGCCATGCCTCGAGCCCCTCGCCGGTTCGACAGGACAGAGGGAATGTCACCAGTCCCGGATTGAGGATCTCCACCCCACGCCGGAAGTACTCCATGTCGAATTCCACATAAGGCAAGAGATCAACTTTGTTTATGACCAGAGCGTCCACCCCCCGATACATGCCCGGGTACTTGTAGGGCTTATCGTCCCCTTCCGGCACTGAAGCGATCAGCACGCTTGTGTGTGTTCCCAGTTTGAAGCTGGCCGGGCAAATCAGGTTCCCCACATTTTCTACGATGAGCAGGTCGACCGAATTCAGGTCCAGCGTGTCCAGCGCCGACTGCAACATGACCGCATCGAGATGGCACTCGCCACCGGTGTTGATCTGGACAGCGATTGCACCGGCGGCCCTGGCTCGGTCGGCGTCGATGCTCGTGGCAATGTCACCGTCGATGACCGCCACGCGGCTGCGGCCGGCCAGGCCGGCGATCGTCCGCTCAATCAGCGACGTCTTGCCTGCTCCAGGTGAGGCCATCAGATTGTAGGAGAACACTCCGGCCGAATCGAGCTTTGTCCGATTGTGCTCCGCCAATCGATCGTTGGCGCTGAGGATCTTCTCGACCACCGGAATGCGCTGGATCATCCGCCTGCTCCTGTTGAAGCCGGGACAGTATCCCCGTCGGTCTCGACGTCGATCGCCTCCAGGTTCAACTCGTCCCCGGCGACAATGCGAACCTGGGTGCCGCCACATTCCGGACAAGCCAGATCATCACCCGGAAGGGTGTAGTGCGCCTCACATTCAAGGCAAAGCAGCTCCGCAGGTACCCGACGAAAATGCA
>Ga0209342_10000676_pt1 | contig 39643 bp, 36 predicted proteins | sample RifCSP16_2_FD_184023 | JGI IMG/M metagenome (GOLD analysis project Ga0209342, IMG submission 184023) | Soil microbial communities from Rifle, Colorado - Rifle CSP2_sed 16_2 (SPAdes) (version 2) | ecosystem: Environmental > Terrestrial > Deep subsurface > Rock core/Sediment | place: Rifle...
AACGATGCGGGTTACGTCGAGCCGGTCGTTGACGAACAGCCGGGAGTCGGTTCCCTCCGCCGCGGCGCCGAGCGTCCGCGCCAGATCCAGGCACGCCCGTCCCCCAAGCCCCGGGCCCCGTGCGTGGAGGGCGATGGCACCCGCCGCGGCCACCGCGCGGGCCCGCTCGGCTAGATCGGGCTGCCTGGCGATCGCGTCGTCGGTCACCACGTGCAGCCGCGGAAGCTCGCGACCGCCCGTCCGCCCCTCCGCCCGACCGCCGCGGCCGCCCGCCCTCACTCCAGTTGCTCGCCCTTTGCCACGCTCCGTCCCCGCACCCACGCGTGCGCGGCCATCCGGGTGCGCCCCGCGGGCTGCACGTCCAGGAACTGCAGCGCCCCGCGGCCCGCCGCCACCACCAATGCCGGATCGGTCTCGATGACGCGTCCCGGAGGAGTGTCCGCCGGAGGAGGATCGGCCGGCTGCGGGCCGAACAGCTTGAGCTCGCGGCCACCAATGGTGCACCACGCGCCCGGGCGTGGGTCCATTGCCCGCACCACCCGAGCGATGTCATCCGCCGCATCCGTCCATCGAATGCGGGCCAGCTCGTGGGTGATCTTGGGCGCGTAGGTCGCCTGGGTGTGGTCCTGCGGCTCGGCGGCCGCGGCGCCCGATGCGATCAGCGTGAGCGCCTCCACCAGCGCGAGCGCGCCCAACTCGGCCAACCGAGTCGTGAGCTCACCTCCGGTCTCGTCCGGCGCGATGGGTGTGGGTACCCGGAGCAGCACCGGACCGGTGTCGAGTCCCTGGTCCATCTGCATGATGGAGACGCCGGTTTCCGCGTGGCCCTGGAGGATGGCGTGCTGAATCGGGGCGGCGCCGCGGAGCTTGGGCAGGAGCGAGGCGTGCACGTTCATCATCCCGTACGGCGGCAGGGCCAGCAGCGGCGGCTTGAGAATGTGCCCGTAGGCCACCACCACACCGAGGTCGGGCGCGTATGAGCGCAGCGCCTCGAGGAACTCCGGCGGGTCGGGTCGCTCGGGCTGCAGCACCGGGATGCCTTCGTCCGTCGCGGTGACTTTGACCGGCGGAGGAACCAGCTCGGAGTGGGACCGACCGTGGGGCCGGTCGGGCTGGGTCACGACCACCGCCACTTCGAACCCCTCGCCCAGCAGCGCCAGCAGCGAGGGGACGGCGTACTCCGGAGTACCGAAGAACGCGATGCGCACGTCAGCCCTCGACCGCCGCGGGAACCTCCTTGAGGAAGCCCTCTTTACCCTTGCGCAGCCGCCGCCACTTGTTGAGCAGGAGCCGCCGCTTGAGCGGGCTCAGATGATCGATGAACAACACGCCGTCCAGGTGGTCGATCTCGTGCTGGATGGCGCGCGCGCGCAGCTCGGTGGCCTCCACCCGGGTTCGGGCGCCGTCCAGGGTCGTGGTCTCCACCACGATCCGCAGGGCGCGTTCGACGTTCCCGTAGATCTCCGGGATCGAGAGGCAGCCTTCCTCCTGAATCACGCTGCCCGCGCGCTCCAGAATGACCGGGTTGATCAGCGCCAGCGGTGGCTGGCCATCGTTGGTGTCCACCACGGCCACGCGCTGCGTGATGCCGAGCTGATTCGCGGCGAGCCCGATTCCTTTGTCCCCCCGCATGGTGTCCAGCAGGTCCTCCACCAGGGCACGCACGTCCCCGTCCACGGCGGCGACCTCCGCCGCGCACTCCCGCAACACGGGGGACCCCAGCAGATGGATGGGACGGACGGTCACGACGGCTTCTTCTCCTCCTCGACGGGCTTCGGCGTGCGGATCTCGGCGATCCGGTCGCGCTGGACCACGACCCGCGACTCGCCGGTCTTGAGGGTGACCCGGTCGTCCTTGAGGTGGATGACCTCGCCCACCAGGCCGCCCGCGGTCACCACCTCGTCGCCCCGCTTGAGCTGTTGCAGGCGGTCGCGGTGCTTGCGCTCCTGGGTCACCTTGGGCCGGATGATGAGGAAGTAGAAGATGGCGATGATGGCCGCCATCTGAAACACGAAGATCATGAGCCCGCGGCCGCCGCCCGACTGATCGACCGGCGCGAACACCGGCAGGAACGTGTGTGGGATCACGACTCTCCTCGTGCGCGGTAGCGGGTCACCCACTCCCGGTACCAGTGGTCGAAGGTGCCATCGAGAATGCGTTCGCGCGCCTGATGCATCAAGCGCACCAGAAACCGCACGTTGTGCAGCGACAAGAGCCTCAAGCCCAGTAACTCCTCCGCGAGAAACAGGTGTCGCAGATACCCACGGCTGTAGGTGTGGCACGTTTCGCAGTCGCACGTCGGGTCCAACGGCCCGGCGTCCTGCCGGTGCGCCGCGTTCCGGATATTGAGCGGGCCGTCCGGCGTGTAGGCGCTGCCGTTCCGGCCGTTTCGCGTGGGCGCCACGCAATCGAACAGGTCCATGCCCCGGGCCACCGCGTGCAGCAGGTCCTGGGGGAAGCCGACGCCCATAAGATAACGGGGCGCGCCGGGCGGGAGCGAAGGCTCGAGCGCCTCGAGGACGGCATGCATGACGTCGTTGGGCTCTCCCACCGCCAGCCCGCCCACCGCGACACCGGTCCACTGGCCCGCATCCAACGTGGCTGCCAGGGCCGCCGCCCGGAGGTCGGCGTGGGTTCCGCCCTGCAAGATGGGCCAGAGGGTCTGCTGCTCCGGCGCGGCCGCCGCCAGCTCCGCGTGCCGGGTGCGGGCACGTTTCAGCCAGCGGCCCGTGCGGTGGAGCGCGGCCTCGACCTCGGCGCGACTGGCCGTGCCGGACACGACGTGGTCCAATGCCATCGCGACGTCCGCGCCCAACGACCACTGGATCTCGACGGCCCGCTCGGGGCTCAATCGGCGCAGGCGCCCGTCCACGTGACTCTGGAACTCGACTCCGTCGTCGTCCACCCGGCGGAACGCCTCCAGAGAAAACACCTGGAAGCCTCCCGAATCCGTGAGCAGCGGGCGGTTCCACGCCATGAATTGGTGCAACCTGCCCAGCGCCGCCACGGTGTCCTCGCCGGGGCGCACGTGCAGGTGGTAGGTGTTGGCGAGCAGGATCTCCGCACCGACCGCCTCTAGGTCGAGCGGCGACAGGGCCCGCACGGTGCCTTGGGTGCCGACGGGCATGAAGCACGGCGTGTGGACCGTGCCGTGGGGCAGCGTCAGGGTACCGGCGCGGGCGGCGCCGTTGGTGGCGGCTATGGAGAATTCAAACACGCGACAAAGGTAGCGGCGAGGCTACGCCGCGTACCACGTTCCCGTCCCAGGAGTCGAGGTGGGACCGATCGTGGACGCGGACGGGCCTTCCCGGCCACCGGCGGCTGACGTCCGGCGCGCGTCCGGCCCGCCATCTCTGGCCCCGGCCCGCGTTATTTCGGTTATTCCGAATCGGCAGGTAGATTGTATGATGTCGCTGGTTAAGCCTCGGGGAGTCCCCGATGCCGGCGAGTGCCAGACTGCTGCAGAAGCTCAAGGAAACCTGGGGCGAGGAGGTCACCCAAGACCTGGTCGCCTGGGTGAGTGAGGCGCAAGCCGTGAATCGAGCGGAACTCCGCGAGCTGGCAGACCTCTACTTCGCCCGCTTTGGCGATCGGCTGGAGGAGCGGATTGCCCTCTCGGAGGCCAGGTTCGAGGCCAAGCTTGAGGCCAAACTGAACGAACGCTTTGCTGTCTCCGAGGCCAAGCTCGAGGCAGGTTGGGGAGCCCGGTTGGGCGAACGGATCGCGGCTTCGGAGGCCAGGATGATCGAGCGCATCGCCGCCTCGGAGGCTAGGATGGACGCCGGCCTCGCCGGCCTCCGCGCCGAGGTCGCATCCCAGATGCGGGATCAGATGAAGTGGATGTTTGTCTTCTGGATCGGCACCCTCGTGCCGCTCGCCGGGTTGATCGTCGCGCTGGGAAAGGCCTGGTTGTAGCGACCCGGACCTCTGAGCCAGGCGGCAAGCTCGCCGCAGTAGGGTTGTCCTCGTCCGGACTCACCCAGGCAAAGAACGTACACGCTCTAGACCACCACCATCGCGTCGCCGTAGCTGTACAGCCGGTACTCGCGCGCGATGGCCTCCCGATACGCCGCCATGGTGTGCTGGTACCCGGCGAACGCCGCGACCAGCATCAGCAGCGTCGAACGAGGCAGGTGGAAATTGGTCAGCAGTGCGTCCACCGCGCGGCAGGTATAAGGTGGCCGTATGAACAGATCGGTCCAGCCGCCGCCGCTCCGCACCACCCCTTCCGCTCCTGCCGCCGTCTCGAGCGTCCGCACCACCGTGGTCCCCACGGCCCACACGCGCCGGCCGTCTCGCCGCACATGGTTCACAGCCTCGGCGGTCGCCTCGGGGATGTGGTACCACTCCGCGTGCATCACGTGCTGCGCCGGATCCTCGACCTCCACCGGCTTGAACGTTCCGGGGCCCACGTGCAGCACGACCTCCGCCACGATGACGCCGCGCCGCTGGATCTCGGCCAGCAGCTCCGGGGTGAAGTGCAGGCCGGCGGTGGGCGCCGCCACGCTGCCGTCCTCCCGCGCGAACACGGTCTGGTAGCGGTCGCGGTCCTGTTGGTCCGCCGGCCGGGTGATGTACGGCGGCAGCGGCACCGCTCCGTACCGCTCCATCACGGCGCTCACGTCGAGCCGTCCCGAGAAGCGGACCCGTCGAAGGCCACCGCCCACGACATCGGTGACTTCCGCCACCGCCTCATCACCGAACGCGACGGTCCGGCCGCTCTTGAGCTTGCCCCCCGGATGCACCATCGCCAGCCAGGTGCCGTCGGGCTCGGGGTGCACCAGCAGGATCTCGGCGGGCCGGCCGTTGGATCGCCGCCCGATCAGCCGGGCCAGGATCACCCGGCTCACGTTGACGACCAGCACGTCGCCCGGTGCCAGCAGGGCGGGGAAGTCCCGAAACTGCCGGTGCTCGATGGCGCCCGTGTCGCGTGACAGCACCAGCATCCGGCTCGCGGCCCGATCGGCCAGCGGGCGCTGCGCGATGAGGTGCTGCGGAAGCGGGTAGTCGAACGCCGCGACCGAATAGGTGTTCGTGGGGTTGCCTCCGGCGGCGAGTGCGTGGCGGGGGTCTCGAAGGGTGCGCAGGTGCGGCGTGGTCACGGCGCACGAGGGTGTGGGGTTGGGTGGAGGCGGTGAGTGCGTCGAGTCCACCCGCACCGCAGCGCCCGGAGGGACCCCCGCCACGCACTCGCCTCGCGACTTACCTGAACAGCGAATCCTGCGGGCCGCCAGCCGGCCGCGTGTATCCGAAATGCTTGTATGCTCCCGGCGTGGCCACCCGCCCCCGCGGCGTCCGGTCGAGGAATCCCTGCTGCATGAGGTACGGCTCGTACACCTCTTCCAGCGTGCCGGCATCCTCCCCCACCGCGGCGGCGATGGTGGTGAGCCCCACCGGCCCGCCCTCGAACTTCTCGATGATGGTGCGCAAGATCCGGGCGTCCATGTCGTCCAGCCCGTACTCGTCCACGTTGAGCCGGGCCAGCGCCTCCATCGCCACGGGACCGGTGACGACACCGTTGGCGCGCACCTGGGCGTAGTCCCGCACCCGCCGTAACAGCCGGTTGGCCACGCGCGGCGTGCCGCGGCTCCGCTTCGCGATCTCGTGTCCGCCGTCCGGCTCGAAGCTGATGTCCAGAATCCCCGCCGAGCGCCGCACGATCTTCTCCAGGTCGTCCGTTGGGTAGTAGCCGAGCCGCTCCACCAGGCCGAAACGGGCGCGCATTGGCGGCGTGAGCATGCCGTAGCGGGTGGACGCGCCGATCAGGGTGAAGGGCTCCAGCCGCATGGGGATGGTCTGGGCGTTGAGCCCGTCCGCCACCCGCACGTCCACCCGGAAGTCCTCCATGGCCGGGTAGAGAAACTCCTCCAGCGCCGGGCGCAGGCGGTGGATCTCGTCAATGAACAGGACGTCTCCGGCTCGGAGCGTGGTCAAGAGCCCCACCAGGTCGCCGGGCTTTTCGAGCACCGGGCCACTGGTGGTCCGCATGTTGACGCCCATCTCCCGCGCGATGAGGATGGCGAGGGTGGTCTTGCCCAGCCCCGGCGGCCCGAAGAACAGCGCGTGGTCCAGCGGCTCGCCCCGCTGCTTGGCAGCGTCGATCGCGATCTGGAGGCTCTCCTTCACCTGCAGCTGCCCCACGAACTCGTCCAGCCGCGAGGGCCGGAGCGAGGCCTCCGCGGAAGACTCCTCCGGCAGCGCCTCCGGAGTGGTGATCTCGGTGCGGGTCACCGCTTCACCGTGGCGAGCCAGCGCACCGGCCGCCGGTCCCGCTCGATCGCGTGCCGCGTATGACAGGTGACGCAGCGGTCCTCGGCGTGGGTCTGCTCGTCGGCGACCAGCTTGCGGTTGGTCGCCCCACACGCGGTGCACAGCCACTCGGCAGTTTTCATCGTCGTTCCGTCAATCGGTGAAGCGCGCGGCGGATCAGGTCCACCGGCTCTCCGGTCCCATCCTGCGACACCACGGCGCGCACCGCGCGATCCGCCTCGGCGGCTCCGTAGCCCAGGTTCATCAATGCCTGTACCGCCTGCTCGGCGGGCACGCCTCGCGGCGTGGCCGCCTCCGCCGTCGCGAGATCGCGCACCCGATCCTTGAGTTCGAGCACCATGCGATCCGCCGTCTTCTTGCCGATCCCCGGCACGGTGCAGAGCGCGGCGATGTCGCCCTCCCGCACCGCGGCTACCACGCGCGGGCCACCCAGCGTCGAGACCAGCGCCAGAGCCAGCCTCGGCCCGATCCCGCTGGCGCCGAGCAAGCGCTGAAACACGGTCCGCTCCAGCTCCTGATCGAAACCGTAGAGGGCCCAGGCGTCTTCCCGCACCACCAGCACCGTCTTGAGCTCCACGCTGCGCCCCTCGGCGGGGAGCCGCTCGAGGACGCCCAGCGGGACCGCGATCTCGTAGCTGACGCCGCCCGTGGTCTCCACCACCACTCGATCGCCGGTCTTGGTGATCAGCGCCCCGCAGACCGCGCTGATCACGGGCGGCTCCTGGGGTTGATCTGCCGCTTCTGCCGCCACTGGCGCCTCTGTGGCCACTGCACCCCATCGAGCCTCGGCCGGCGGGTGAGCAGGTACGTCAAGGCTACCGCAATCCCGTCGGCAGCGTCGCTCGGCGCCGGCGCGCGCTTGAGCCGCAACAGCTGCTGGACCATGTACGCCACCTGCGCTTTGGCCGCGCCGCCGCCGCCCACCACGCTCTTCTTCACGGTGGCGGGCGGAAACTCGGCGATCTCCAGCCCGGCGCGAACCGCCGCCAGCAGAATCACGCCGCGCGCGTGCCCCAGCGTCAGCGTGGAGCGGGCGTTCTTCCCGTAGAACACGGTCTCGATGGCCACCGCGGTGGGGCGATGCCGGGCGATGAGCTCGCTCACGCCGTCGTACAGCGCTTCCAGCCGGGACCAGATCTTCTGCTTGGGATCGGTGCGGATGACCCCGCACTCCACCAGCCGGCTGGGACGGCCAGGGGTTGAGGCCGGCTCGACCACACCGTAGCCCGTCACGGCGGTGCCGGGATCGATGCCCAGCACCCGAGAACTCACCCGCTGACCGCGGCCATGGTCTCCGCGTCAATGTCGAAGTTGCTGAACACCTTCGACACGTCGTCGTGCTCCTCCAGCGCCTCCATGAGCTTCAGCAGCTTCTCGGCGTCCGCCCCGTGGACCGTGACCGTGCTCTTGGGCGTCAGCGCGATCTCCGCCTCGGCCAGCTCCAGCCCTTTGGCGCGCAAGGCATCCTGGACGTGGTGCAGGGCGGTAGGCTCGGTGGTGATGATGAACTGGTCGCCCTCGCGGGTGAGATCGTCCGCGCCGGCGTCCAGCGCGGCCTCCAGCGCCGCGTCCTCGTCGTAGCGGGAGGCGTCCAGGTAGATCTGTCCCTTCTTGTCGAACATCCACGCCACGGAGTTGGGTGACCCGAGGTTGCCTCCGTAACGCGAGAACAGGTGGCGAATGTCCGCGACCGTTCGGTTCAGGTTGTCGCTGGTGACCTGCATCATGATCGCCGCGCCGCCGGGTCCGTAGCCCTCGTAGATCACCTCTTCGTAGTTGACGCCCTCGAGCTCGCCGGTCCCCTTCTTGATGGCCCGCTCGATGTTGTCGTAGGGCATGTTGCCCTGCCGTGCCGCGTCGATCGCGGCCCGCAACCGCGCGTTGCCCGCCGGGTCCCCTCCGCCGTGGCGGGCCGCGACCGTGATCTCCTTGATCAGCTTGGTGAACGCGGCGCCGCGCCGCTGGTCGGTCACCGCCTTCTTTCGCTTGATCTGCTTCCACTTGCTGTGGCCGGCCATGATTACTCTCCTCCAGGGTACAATATAGCCGTGGCCGGAGGGGCCGCAGGGGCTGGAGAAGCGGCAGAGGCGGCAGAAGCGGCAGAAGCAACCTGCTCCGGGGCGCGAACTCCCGGGAGCACAGGGAGAACCGACATGCAACGCCAACTGATCAGCAGCGGCGCTCCATGGGAGCCCATCGTGGGGTACTCGCGCGCCGTCCGCGTGGGCGCCCACGTGTACGTATCCGGCACGACGGCCACGGGCGAAGGGGGCAAGATCGTAGGGGTGGGCGATCCCTACGCCCAGGCGGTGCAGACTTTGAAAAACGTCGAGCGAGCGTTGACGGCCGCTGGCGCCTCGTTCCGGGACGTGGTCCGGACCCGCATGTACCTGACGGACATCTCGCAGTGGGAGGCCGTCGGCCGGGCCCACGGCGAGGTCTTTCGCGATATCCGCCCGGCCGCGACCATGGTGGAAGTGAAGGGTTTGATTGACCCTGAGATGCTGGTGGAGATCGAAGTGGACGCCGTCGTGGACTAGCGTCGTGAGTCAGAAGTTCGTTGTTCGATGGTCAGGCGCTGGTGGGTTCCGCGGGGGGCTGTGGTGCGGCGTGGACTCGACGCTTGGGCGCCACAGGCAAGGGCGATGCGAGAGCCGGTGGGTCCCGCAGGGTGCTGGGGTGCGGTGTGGTCTCGGCGCACTCGGGGGTGGTGTGGGGCGGCGGTGGCGAGTGCCGTCGAGTCCACCCGCACCCGGGCGCCCGAAGGGACCCACCGGCTCTCGCATCGCCCTTGAATGACCGACGCGCCCTGCGCGCCGTGACCACGCCGCACCAACGCCCCCTCTGGAACCCACCCCGCGCGTGCGGCTCAACAACGAACTTCTGACTCACGACGCTAGTCCGGATCCAGCATGTCCTCGAACCGCAGCCACTGGTGGTAGAAGTAGAGATCCGCGAACCCCGTGGGTCCGTTGCGGTTCTTCGGCGCCAGAAGTTGCGTGGCGCCTTCGACGCCTCCACCTGGGTGGTACATCTCTTCGCGGTAGATGAGCAGCACCACGTCGGCGTGTTGCTTCACGGCGCCCAGCGCGCCGAAGTCGTCGAGCGTGGGACGCGGGTCATCCCGCTTGGCCACGTGGTGGGGGAGCTGCGCCAGGGTGAGGCAGGCCACCCGGCGGTCGAGCGCCAGGGCCTTGAGCGCCCGCAGCGCCCCGGCGCTGTCTTCGTCCTGCGTCGCTCGGTCGCCGGGCGCGTGCAGCAGCTGGAGGTAGTCCACCACGACGAGCGACGGGTCGTGACGCCAGGCCGGCGCCAGCGCCTGGTCGAAGGGTTCGCCGGACAGCGTGAAAAAGTGGATGGGCAGGTCTCGAATCCGTACCGCCGCGGCGCCCACCGCCGCCCGCGCCTCGTCGGACAGCGTGGCGCGCCGCATGTCGTCGATCCGGGTGCGGCTTTCGATGGCCAGCGCCCGCTCCAGCAGGCGATCCTCGTCCATCTCGCCCGAGAAGAACGCCACCCGATGCCCGGCCTGCGCCGCCCGCAGCCCGAATCCCAGGGCCAGCGCCGACTTGCCGGACCCGACGTCGCCGCCCAGGACCACCAGGTCACGGCGCCGGAGGCCGCCACCCAACAGGCGGTCCACCGACGGGAAACCGGTGGGCACGGTGTCCGGCGAATTGGCCCCGGTCTCCAGCTGGGCGTCCACCTGCTGGATCAGGTTGGTGAGCGAGGATCGGTCAACCTTGCGTGGGCGCATGGCGGTCACGGGGCGGGCGTGTGGTCGTGGCTCGCTTCTTTGGCGATCCTCGCGGCCAATCCGATCACCTCGGCCACCTCGCTTCCCAGGGTTTCACGCGCCGGCGCCACCAGGCGCTGCAGCGCGATTCCGGCGGCGGCGCCGGAACGGTCGGCCAACTCCCGTAGCGCCGACGTCAGGGCCCGCTTGAGCGGCGCGGGCACCGAGAGACTCGTGAGGCGCCGCTCTAGCCCCTGGAGCCTTCGGCGATGGACCCGCGGGCTCAGCTCGTCGGGCGGCAACACGCCACTGCATGTCCGGACGAACATCCAGAGGGCGAAGACCCCGTTCCGCTTGGGGCCGCGGGCGCTATCGGCCAGTGCCTCGAGCAGCCGCTCCTCCGCCGGCGCTAGGGTGTCGCTCACGCGGCCCCCTCCACCGCGGCCGCGACCGCCTCCGGCTCAATCTCAATCATGCACCGATGATGGCCAAGGGGGCAGTGGTCGCTGCCGGACGGGCTGCACGGCCGGCAGGCGAGCGGGCGCTCCAGGACCTGGGCCGGCACGCCGTACGGGAGGTATCCGAACGCTGGGGCGGTGGGGCCGACGAGGGCGATGACGGGCCGGCGCACGGCGGTGGCGAGGTGCAGCATCCCGGAATCGTTCGCCACCACGACCCGCGCACGCCGGAGAACGGCGGCCGTGGTGCTGAGCGAAAGTCCGTACGCCTCCGCGATGCCGGGACCGGAAAGTAACTCCCGCTCCTCGGCGCCCCCCACGGCGACCACGCCGAGGCCGCGGGCCAGGAGCCGATCCGCCAACGCCCTCCAGTGCCTGGCGGGCCAACGCTTGCTGCCCCATCTGGCGCCCGGCGCCAGCGCCACGCACTCGCGAGGTGCCAGCTCGGCGGCGCGGGCCTCGTCGTCTACGGTGGGGAACACCTCGGGGGGTGCCTTATCCGGGCGGAGATCCAGCCCGCCCGCGGCGCTGAAGTAGCGCTCCGCCGCCGAGACATAGGCTCCGTAGGTATCCAGGCCCAGCCAGATGAGCAGCAGCCGCGCCGCACGCCGCCGGTCCGCGACGCCCCACGCGCCGCCCAGCGCCCGGCGGAGCCCGCGCGAACGGAAGGAATCCTGCAGGTCGAGGCGCGCATCGTAGGCGGCCGGCGCCAACCGATGCGCCATGCCGGCCACCGGCTCCCGCGGCTCCACCGGGACGATCGCGTTGACCGCGGGATTGCCGGCCAGCACGTCGGCGTAGCGCGCCTGGACCACGACGGTGACAAAGGCGGCGGGGTGCCGGCTCCGAATGGCGCGGAGGAGCGGCGTGGTGAGGACCACGTCCCCCAGCGAGCTGAACCGGACGACGAGGACGCGCGGGCCCGGCGGCATGGGAGGCCCAATGTACCGGCGGGGCGAAACGACGGCCAGAGTGAATGTCCTTGAACATTCATCCTTGGTCATTCCATTGGTTATGTTGTCTACTCGATGCAACGCCCGCACACCGTTCTCTGGGTTGACGACGAGTTCGAATCGCTGGCCGCGCACGTGCTCTTCCTCGAAGAGCACGGCTACGTGGTGGAGCGGACGCCGCACGGCGACGACGCGCTCGCGCTGTTGCGGCGGCAGCCCTACGGCGTGGTCTTGCTGGACGAGCAATTGCCCGGCCGGCGCGGCCTCGAGCTGGTGGGAGAGATTCGCGCCATTGATCCCTCCATCCCGCTCGTCATGGTCACCAAGAGCGAAGGGGCGGAGACCATGCGCGAGGCGATCGGCATCGAGATGGACGACTACCTGGTGAAGCCGGTCAACCCGCGGCAAGTATTGAGCGTGATCACCCGCTTGGTCGAGGGCCAGCGGATTCGCGAGCAGCGGGTGGCGCGGGATTTCGTGACCCGCTTCCGCGAGCTGGAGCAGCGCCGCGGCGCGGGGCTGGGATGGCGCGAATGGATCGAGCTGGTGGCGGAATTGGCGCAGTGGGAGGCCCGGCTGGGACAGGGGGGCCAGGAGGGGCTGCGCGATGCGCTGGCCGGCCTGGGTCGCAGCCTCCACGCCGACTTCGCCGACTACGTGCGGGCCCGCTACCCCAAGTGGCTCCAGGACGCCTCCGGCGATCGGCCACCGCTGTCGCCCGACGTCTGCGCCGAGTTTCTGGCGCCGCTGGTTCGCGCCCACGGCAAGGCGCTGTTCGTGCTGGTGGATTGTCTCCGCCTCGACCAGTGGGAGCTGCTGCGCCCGCTCATTACCGAGATGTTCGACGTCGAGGTGTCCTATTACTTCAGCATCCTGCCCACCGCGACGCCGTTCTCCCGGAACGCCATCTTCGCCGGCCTGTTTCCCGCGGAGATCGCGGCGCGCCATCCGGAATGGTGGGGCGAGCGCGACGACGAGAGTCTCAATGCGCACGAGGCCGAGCTCCTGGCCGAGCAGATGGCGGACGTCGTGTCGCCCACGACCGTCGTGCGCTACGAGAAGGTGGCCACGGCGGCCGAAGGGGAAGAGCTGCTCAAGAAGCTCCCCGGGTATCTGGCGCAGCCGGGCGTCACGGCGCTGGTGTTCAACTTCGTGGACCAGTTGACCCATGGCCGCGGGGAGCATGCCATCCTCTTCGAGGTGGCCCGGGATGCCGCGGCACTGCGCAGCCTGACGCGGACCTGGTTCGAGGACTCGGCCTTGATGCGGGCCCTCCGGGAAGCGGAGCGCCGCAACGTGCCCGTGCTGCTGACCACCGACCACGGTTCGATCCACTGCAACACGCCGGCCACGGTCTTCGCCAAACGGGACGCCACCGCCAACCTGCGGTACAAGTTCGGCGAGGATCTGCGGGCGGAGCGGCCCGACACGGCGCTGTTGGTGGAGGACCTGCCCTCGTGGGGGCTGCCCAAGATGCGACTGGGCGTGCGGCTCCTCCTCGCCGTGGGCGATCACTTCTTCGTCTATCCCACCAAGCTGCGCGAGTATCAGAGCCGCTATCGCGGCGCCTTTCTCCACGGCGGCGTGACGCCGGAGGAGATGATCGTGCCGGTGGCTCTGCTCACGCCCCGCAGCGCCCGCTAACGTGGCACGCTTGCGCCGCCTCCTTGGCTTCATGCGGCCCTACGCCGGCGCGTTTGCCGCCGGCGTGCTGGCCGCCGTCGTCGCCTCGGCGCTCGACGGGTTCAGCTTCGCGCTGTTGATCCCGTTTCTCCGGCTGCTCTTTGGTCTGTCGCCCACGGCCACGGGCGCGCCGACGGCGGTCGAGCGGATGCTCGACGGGCTGCTCGGGCCCTGGCTGCGGGGCGGCGCGCCGATGGTGGCGCTGCGCAACGTGGTGGTCGTGCTGCTCGCCGCGATCGCGCTCAAGAACGTGGCGGTGTACGCCGCGGGGTACCTGCGCACCCGCATCCAGGAAAGCGTGGCGCGCGACCTCCGGCTGGCGCTGTACGGGCACGTCCAGCGCCTCGGGCTGGGGTTCTTCCAGGGCGTTCGCGGCGGGCGGCTGGTGGCCCACGCCGCGGCCGACGCGGACCAGGCCAAGACCGTGGTGGGGCAGGCGCTCACCTCGGGGCTCCAGAACGGGGCGCTGGTGCTGGTGTACCTCGGTATCCTGTTTGCCCTCTCCTGGCGGCTCACGCTGCTGACGCTGGTGCTCGCCCCCGCTCTGACGCTGCTGCTCCGCCCGGTGATCGCCGGCGTGCGCCGCCGGCTGGCGGAAGCGCTGGACCAGCGCGGGGAACTGGCTGCCGTGATGAGCGAGACGGTGGAAGGCGCGCGCCTGGTCAAGGCGCATGGGGCCGAGGAGTATGAGCGCGGACGGTTCGCCGCCGCCGCCGAGCGCTACCTGGAGGGCGTGGTACGGGCCGAGAAACTGGCCCTGCTGGCCCACCCCTTGAGCGAGACGCTGGGGGCGGCGGTGGTGATCCTGGTGCTCCTGTTTGGAACCATGGCGGCGGTGGGGGGCCAGACGCTCCGGCCGGAGCTGGTGATCGCGTTCCTCGCGGTGACCCTGCGCCTGCTGCCGCCGGTCAAAGCTTTGGCGCAGTTCCCGGCGCAGGCCGAAAACGCGGTGGCCGCTGCGGATCGTATCTTCGCGGTGCTGGACCGCGAGCCGGACGACGTGGACCCGCCCGAGGCGCACCCCTTCCCGGGGTTGTCGCGCGAGATCGCGTTTCGGCGAGTATGGGCGGCGTACGAGCCCGGCCGCTGGGTCCTGCGGGACGTGACACTCACCGTGCGTCGCGGCGAAGTGGTCGCCATCGTGGGCCCGTCCGGGGCCGGCAAGTCCACGCTGGTCGATCTGCTGCCGCGGTTCGTCGAGCCGGCGCGCGGGGAGGTGCTGGTGGACGGCGTACCGTTGCGGGAGTACGAGCGTCGCTCCATCCGGCGTCGTCTGGGGCTGGTGAGCCAGCATACCGTGCTGTTCCACGACACGGTGCGTGCCAATATCGCGTATGGCGACCAGCGCAAGGCCAGCGACGCGGCGGTCGAAGCGGCTGCCCGGGCCGCCAACGCCCACGGGTTCATCGAACGGCTCCCCCGGGGTTACCACACCGTGTTGGGGGAGCGCGGCATGCGGCTGTCCGGTGGCGAGCGGCAGCGAATTGCCATCGCCCGCGCGCTGTTGCGCGACCCGCCGATGCTCATTCTCGACGAGGCCACCTCCTCCCTCGACGTCGAATCGGAGCGGCTGGTACAGCAGGCCATCGCCCGGCTGCTGGAGCACCGCACGGTGTTCGTGATCGCGCACCGGCTGTCCACCGTGGCGCGCGCGGATCAGATCGTGGTGCTCGACCAGGGCCGCGTCGTGGAGCGGGGCCGGCACGCCGAGCTGATCCGGGCCGGCGGGCTGTATCGGCGGTTGGTCCAGCCGGAACTGGATCTCGCCGTGTGACGGCGGGAAAAGCGGCAGAGGACTAGGAGCGGCAGCCGGGCCGGGAGTGCGTCTCTCGCGCGCTGCAGTTCCGCGCGCGCCGCAGACGAAGGGAGTTGCATGGCGCGCGCTTCACTGACGCGCGCTCCGCGACGCACTCCCGGCCCGGCTGCCGCTCCTGGTGGCCGTCCCGCTACCTTACAACCAGCGCCAGTACAGGCTGGGGATCCCGCACCGTGATTGACTCCGCGCCCACCCAACTCGAGACCGCCAATTCGGCGGAAGTGTTCCGCTCGTTGCGGAACACCGAGTTCCCGTGGACGGCGGAGACCGTCTACCTCAACAACGCTGGGATAGGCCCGATCCCGGAGCGCACGAGGCGGCTGCTCGACCAGCTCACCGCCCGGCGCACCGCTCCCTACCTGCTCGACAGCCGGGAGCTGCATGCGGCGCTCCAGGAGGCCCGTGTCACGGTGGCGCGGCTCCTCGGTGCCGAGCCCGACGAGATCGCGCTGGCCACCAACACCACCTACGGTCTCAATCTCGCGGCCGGCTCGCTCCCGGTTCGGCCCGGAGAGAAGGTGATTCTCTCCGATCGCGAGTTCCCGGCCAACGTGTATCCGTGGCTCCGGCTGCGTGAGCGCGGGGTCGAGGTGGAACTGGTGCCGACGACCGGCCCAGGCTGGCCCGACGAGGCGCGGCTGGAGGAGCTGCTGCACGACCCGCGCGTGCGGGTGCTGGCCATCTCGTCCGTGCAGTTCGCCAGCGGCTATCGGGCGGACCTGGATCGGCTGGGGGCGCTGTGCCGGGCCAACGGCACGTACCTGGTGGTGGACGCCATTCAGGCCATGGGCCACGTGCCGCTCGACGTGCGCCGCACGCCGGTGGACATCCTCGCTTGTGGCGGCCAAAAATGGCTGCTGTCGCCCTGGGGCTCGGGCTTCGTATACATCCGGCGCGAGCTGGTCGCCAGTCTCCAGCCCGTGGTGTGTGGCTGGATGTCGTTCGAGGGCACGGACGACTTCTCCCAACTCACCCACTACAACAGCACCCTGCGCCACGACGCGCGGCGAGCCGAGTTGGCCACGCTGCCGTTCCAGGACCTGATGGCCATGAAGGAGAGCATCGCCCTGCTGCTGGAGCTCGGGGTCGAGCGGATCGAGGCGTACATCCGCACGCTGCGGGAGCCGCTGTATCAGCTGGCGCGCTGCGGCCGGCTGAACCTGGCATCGCCCATGGATCCCAAGCACGATTCGGCCATCGTCTGCGTCCAGCCGGAACACGTTGCGGAAGGGTATCACGCGCTCAAGAAGGCCCACGTGGTGTGCGCCCTGCGCGAAGGCACGATCCGCCTTTCTCCGCACTGCTACAATACGATCGAAGAGATCGAGAAGGTGGCCGGCATCCTGGTCGGCGAGTGAGCACCGGCGGTCACTCCAGGCCGGTGATCCGCAACGGCTGGTAGGTCTTCTTGCCCTTCTGGAGCAGCACGAACTTCCCCTGCGCGGTGGTCACCACTTCCGTGTCGGAGACGGGGGCGCCTGCGGGGGGCACCTTCCGGTTGAGATAGAGTCCCTTCCCGGCCAGCAACCGTCGCGCGTCGCTCTTGGAAGACGCCAGGCCGCCTGCGACAAAGAGATCTTCCGGCTTGGGCGGCTTCTCGCGGTCCCAGTGGAACGAGCGCTTCGGCGTCGTGGGGATGAGTTGCTCGATGGTCCGCCCGAGATCGGCGTTGTCCAGGTCGGAGAAGACGTCCTTGATCGCCGCCTTGGTATCGGCGGCGGTGGCGCGCCCGTGTACCCATGCCGTGACGTCGGACGCCAGCGCGTGGTGCGGGATTCGAGCTCCTGGGTTCGCGGCATGCTGCGCCATCAGGTTCTGGATCTCATCCCGCGACCTGAACGTGAACATCCGCAAGCAATGCTCGACCTCCCGATCGTCCACGTTCACCCAGAAATTGTAGAACTGGACCGGCGCGGTGAGCCCGTCGTCCAGCCAGACCGCGTGTCCCTCGCTCTTCCCGAACTTGGCGCCGGTCGCCGTAGTGAACAGCGGGGCGCACACCCCGTGCGCCTCCGCCCCCTCCCGCCGGCGAATCAGCTCGATGCCGGCGGTGATGTTCCCCCACTGGTCGCTGGCGCCCATCTGCATTTCACACCGATGCGACCGGTACAGGTGCCAGAAGTCGTACGCCTGAAGGAGCATGTAGGAGAACTCGGTGAACGAGATGCCCTCATCCAGCCGCGCTCTCACGGACTCCTTCTGGAGCATGAGCGAGATGGTGAAGTGTTTCCCGACCTCCCGCAGGAAGTCCACCAGCTCGAGCTTCCCGAGCCAGGTCGCGTTGTTGAGGACCTTTACACCCGGCAGCAATGACCGAAACTGTCGCTCTTGGGCGGCGACATTCTGGGTGAGGAGGTCTGTCTCCAGGAGGGGACGTTCGGTTTGCTTCCCCGAAGGATCGCCGATCAACCCGGTGCCGTCCCCCAGGACCACGATGGGCGTGCCGCCCGCGCGCCGGAGATGCTCGAGGAGCACTACGGGCACCAGATTGCCAACCTGAAGACTCGGGGCCGTGGGATCGAACCCCACGTAGGCCGTGATCGGCCCCTGGCTGAGGCGCGCGGCCAACCCGGGCGTCTGGGCGTGCACCAGGCCGCGCCAGGCCAGCTCCTCCAAGAACCCGCCCATCTTGCCGTGCACCGCGCGTTTACCGGTCATGGCGCGCGAAGGTTATACTAGAACCTATGACGCTGGAAGACCCGCGCCGCCCTCTCCGCCGCCGCGTCTCCGCCTGGCTGGGCCGCTGGTGGCGCGACCCTGCAATGCGCCGCATCGCCACTCTGACCGCTCTCGCGGTCTGCGGGCTCGGACTGGGGCTGGCGTATGGCTCCTGGACCCGCGCGTGCGCCGGCGGCGGCTGCCCCTCCATTCGCGTGCTGGAGGAATACCAGCCGCAGCAGGCCGCCAAGATCTACGCGGCCGACGGTCGGCTCGTCACCGAGCTGGGCGTCCAGCGCCGGACCGTCCTGCCGGTCAACGAGATCGCGCCCGAGCTCCGGGCCGCGTTCCTGTCGGTCGAAGACAAGCGGTTCTATCAGCACCACGGGATTGACTACTGGCGCATCCCGGGCGCCGTGGTGGCCAATGTGGCCGCCCTGAGCTGGGCCCAAGGCTTCTCGACCATCACCATGCAGCTGGCCCGCAACGTGTGGGACGAGCGCATCGGTTTTGAGAAGGTGCTTCGCCGCAAGATCAAGGAGATTCGGGTCGCGGTCGAGCTGGAGCAGACCTACTCCAAGGACCGCATCCTCGAACTCTACCTGAACCAGATCTTCATGGGCGGCAGCCTGTACGGCGTGGAGGCCGCGTCTCAGGCCTACTTCGGCAAGTCGGCGCGGGATGTGAACCTGGCGGAAGGCGCGCTGCTGGCCGCGGTCGCCAACCGGCCGGGGCGCTACGATCCCCGCAAGTACCCGGGCCGGGCTGCAGCCCGCCGCAATCTGGTCATCAATCTGATGCGCGATGCGGGCTACCTCTCAGCCGACGAGACGGAACGGTGGAAAGCGTACCCGCTTCAGCTCAGCTCGCGTCAGGACTTCGGCGAAGTGGCGCCCTATTTCGTGGAATGGATCCGCCAGCAGCTCTACGCGCGATTCGGGCGGGACCTCTACGAAGAAGGGTACCGGGTGTACACCACCCTGGACCTGGAGATGCAGATCGCCGCCGAGCGGGCCCTGGAAAACCAGCTGGAGGCGATCGAGGCGAGCACCTACGGCCAGTTCCGCCACCAGACCTACCAGCAGTACCTCGACAGCCTGGAGCAGCACGGGCTGCGTGAGGAATCGCACACGATGACGCCCTACCTTCAGGGGGCGCTGGTGGCCATGGACGCCCGGACCGGCAACGTCCTGGCGATGGTGGGCGGGCGGAACTTCGAGGACTCGGAGTTCAACCGCGCCGCGCAGGCGCAACGCCAGGCCGGATCCACGTTCAAGCCGTTCGTCTACGCGGCGGCGATCCGCGCGGGCAAGCCGGCGAGCTACCTCGTGGACGACGCCCCCTTGAGCCTGCCGCCGGAACCTCCCGATACCCAACCGTGGGAGCCCCAGAACTACGAAGGCGACTTCCGGGGGCCCATGCCCCTGCGCCGCGGACTGTACCTGTCGCGCAACCTGGTGGCCATCCAGCTGGGGCGCGAGATCGGCCCCCCCGCGGTGATCGGCGAAGCGGTGCGGTACGGCATCTCGACCCGGCTCCCGCCCTACCCCTCGCTGTTCATCGGTTCGGCCTCGGTGATCCCGCTGGAAATGGTCTCGGCCTTCACGCCGTTCGCCACCTTGGGCGAACGGGTGGCCCCCAGCGGGATTCTCCGCGTGGAAGACGCCAAGGGAAACATTGTCTGGGAACCGCAGCCACGGGTGGACCGCGTCATGGACCCGGAGCACATGTGGATCGTGACCAGCATGCTCGAGGACGTGGTGAACCGGGGGACGGCGTACACTGCGGTTCGGGCGGCGGGGTTCCGGCTGCCCGCGGCAGGGAAGACCGGGACCACCAACGACGGCACCGACGTCTGGTTCATCGGGTTCACGCCTGAGCTGGTGACGGGCGTCTGGATGGGGTTCGACGCACCCCAGAAGATCAAGGCGAACTCGGCGGGCGGCGTCCTCGCCGCCCCTGCCTGGACCGCGCTCATGAGCGAGGTGTACGAGCGTCGCAATCCCCCCGCGCCGTGGCAGCGGCCCGAAGGCCTCATCACTCGCGAGATCGACGGCACCACGGGGTTTCTCGCAACCGATTTCTGCCCGCGGGACGTGCGGTACTGGGAGTGGTTCATTCCGGGCACCGAACCGACCGAGTTCTGTCCCGTCCATATGCCGTTCCGGGGGATCGGGACCGGGCCGGTTCGCTGAACGCCCGCCGCCTCTCCGCTGGCCTGCTGTGGACGGTGACCGGGCCGCCCATCCCGAACGGTTCGGTGCTGGTGGATTCGCGGGGGCGAATCGCCGCGCTGGGTCCGGAGGAGAGCGTGCCGCGGCCGCCGGATACGCCAGCGGTGCGGTATCCGGACGCGGCCCTGCTACCCGGCTTGGTCAACGCCCACACCCACCTCGAGCTGACCGGCCTCCGGGGCCGGATCCCGGAACCGGACTTCTTCGAGTGGATTCAGCAGGTGCGGCGGGCCAAGGACGAAACGCGGTACGCCACCTACCTCGAGTGGGCCAGGGAAGGGGTGCGGGAGACCTGGCGGTATGGCATTACCACGGTGGCCGACACGGGGACCTCGGGCGCCGTGGTGCGAGCCCTGACCGAGCTGGGCGGCGCCGGCGTGGTGTATCACGAGGCCATCCACCCGGACGCCAGCCGCGCGGACGTGACGCTCGCGACTGTACGCGACACCGTGGCGAGGCTGCGGCGAGAAGCGGGCCCGCGCATAGCACTCGGCGTGTCGCCGCACGCCCCCTACACCGTGAGTAGGGCGTTGTATCGGCGGGTGGCCGAGTACGCGCGCTTGGAGGGGCTGGCGTTAGCAGGCCACATCGCCGAATCGCGGGCGGAGACGGAGTTCGTGACCGGGGGTCAGGGTGAGTTCGCCGACGCCTGGCGCCGGCGGGGCATCCCGCTTGACTCACCGGCTGCCTCGCCGGTGCGGCTGCTGGAAGACCTGGGTGTGCTGGGACCCGATTTCCTCGCTATCCACGCCGTGCAGACCGATGAGCGCGACGCCGATGCCCTGGCGCGGGCCGGAAGCGCCGTGGTCGTGTGTCCCCGGTCCAATGCCCGGCACGGCCACGGCGCCCCCCCGCTCACCCAATACCTCCAGCGTGGCCTGCGTATCGCCCTCGGCACCGACTCTGTGGCCAGCGTGGACACGCTGGATCTCCTGGCGGAAGCAAGGGAGGCCCGGTGGCTCGCGGGGCTCTCGGCGGAGGCCGCGCTCCGCATGGCGATGCTGGGCGGCGCGGCCGCGCTGGGGCAGGAGGCGGAGATCGGGTCGCTGGAGCCGGGGAAGTGGGCGGACCTGGTCGTGATCCAGCTCGACCGCCCCGTCTCCAGCCAACCCGATATGGCGGCGGAAGCCATCCTGCTGGCGCGGCCGGAGGACATCGTCGCTACTTTTGTGGCGGGCCGGCCGGTCTACCAAGCCCAGCCAGGAGGAGCGTCCCCCGCATGAAAGCCCAGCGGCACGCCGCGATCCTGAAGTTGATTCAGAAGCAGCGAGTCCAGAGTCAGGAGCAGCTGCGGGCGCTGCTCCACGCCGACGGCATCGACGTGACCCAGGCCACGCTGTCGCGCGACATTCGGGAGCTCCGGCTCGCCAAGGTCCCCGACTCGGACGGCGGCTCCTCGTATGCCGTGCCCTCTGGGACCGAAATGCTCCGCCCGCCGCTCCACCAGCTGCTCCCCACCTTGCTGCTCTCCCTGGACGGCGTGGGCAACCTCCTGGTCGCCAAGACCCCGGCGGGGGCGGCCAGCGCGCTCACCGAGGCCCTCGACGCGCAGGGCTGGCCCGAGGTGGTGGGCACCATCGCTGGCGACAACACCATCCTGATCATTGCCAAGAGCGAGCGGGCCCGCCGGGCCGTGGCCCGTCGGCTGAGCCGGGAGGCTGGCCTGAGCGCTTGACGGGTTAGTCTGTACGGCGGCCGGGGCGTCACCCCCTCAACGCTGTTCTAACCGCTGCTGCTCGAGAAGACCGGCACCATCGCCCTCGCTAGCCGCCAGGGCGTGGCGTTTCTGTCGGCCCAGGGCCTGAGCCCCGACGCGGTCGCCGACGCGGCGCAGATGGCGAGCCTGGTCGACCAAACGCCTGGAGGGCCCAGCCCCGTCGTCCTCGCGAAGCATCGCTACGCGTAGTCGGGCTTCGGGCAGAGTCTGTTCGTGCCGGACGCGGGGAAGCCCGATTGGTGGTGAGCGGGGCGTGCCGCTTCAAAAGGCCTGATCCCACCGGACCGAAAGGCGGATCGCGGAGCCGATGAGCCCCACCATGCTGTAGGTCTGCACGAAGTTGCCCCACTGCTCGCGAGTGTGGGGATCGATGTGCTCGGCGAGGAGCCCATGCCGGTTGCGGCAGGCGAGCGCGTTCTCGAATAGCGCCCGCGCCTCATCCCGCTCCCCGATGGCCGCCAATGCGTTGATGTACCAGAACGTACAGACGAGAAAGGCGTTCTGCGGCGTGCCGAAGTCGTCCGGTTCGATGTAGCGGAAGACGAAGTCGCCGCTCTTCAGCTCGCGGCCGATCGCCCGTACCGTGGCCGCGAACCGGGGATCGTCGGCGGCCAGGAAACCCAACTCATTGAGTCGCAGCAGGCTCGCGTCCAACGTCTCGCCGTCGAAGGTGGAGACGAACGTACCTCTCTTGGCGTTCCAGGCCCGCCACGAGATGACCGCGTGCATCTGCGCCGCGCGGTCGCGCCAATAGGCCGCGCGGTCGGCGAGTCCGAGATGCGTGGCGATCCGGGACAGGCGGTCGCAGCCGGCCCAGCACATCACGCTGGAGAATGTGTGCACCCGCGCCGTGCCGCGTAGCTCCCACGGCCCGGCGTCGGGCTGATCGAAGACCTCCGCGGCGCGCTCCGCGAGCGGCCCGAGGCGGCGAAACAGCGATTCATCTCCCTGACGCACGAGGCGGCGGTCGAAGAACACGTGGGTCGCCGCGAGGATAGCGGAGCCGTACACGTCGTGCTGCACCTGCTGGTGGGCCTGATTGCCGACCCGGACCGGCCCCCAACCGCGATACCCCGGCAGCGAGTCCACTTCCCGCTCGGCGGTGACGGAATGGCCGCTCACCGTGTACACCGGCTGCAACCGGCCGTCCTCGTCCGCCGCGACGATGTTGAGGATGTAGCTCAGGTAGCGCTCCATCGTGCGGGTGACTCCCAGCCGATTGAGTGCGTTGACGACAAAGTACGCGTCGCGCAGCCAGCAAAAGCGGTAGTCCCAGTTGCGCCCACTTCGCGGCGCCTCCGGAATCGACGTCGTCAGCGCGGCGACGATCGCGCCGGTGTCCTCGAACACATTGAGCTTGAGCGTGATGGCCGCGCGGATGACGGCGTCCTGCCACTCGAAGGGAATGGCCAGCGAGCCGACCCACTCGCGCCAGTAGAGCGTCGTTTCCTCGAGCCAGCGCCCGCCGACCTCGCCGACCGCGCCCTGTACGGTCTCGTCCGGTCCGAGCAGCAGGGTCACGGTGTCGTCGAGAAAGAATACATTCTCTTCGAGCACGGCGGTGACGGAGGCATCGGTGGTGAGCCGCAGCGCGAGATCCTTGCCCACGTAACGGATGTGATTACTCCCGTACGTGACGCCGGCCCGACAGCGGCCGTAGTCGTACGCCGGGCGGAGCCGCACGCGGATGCGAGGCGTGCCCGCGACCCGCGTGATGCGACGGGCCAGCACGATGGGGCAGAACATGCGGCCAAACTGGCGAAAGCGTGGTGCGAAGTCCGCGATTTCGATGCCGCCGCCGCTCCGGTCATAGAGGCGGGTGATCAGGATCGGAGTGTTCGGGACGTATTCCTGCTCGTTCTTGACGCAGTCCACCAGCTCCACCGCGAAGAAACCACAATCCTCCGGACGCTCCCGTGCCTTGAGGAGAGAGCAGAAGACGGGATCGCCGTCGAAGCGGGGAAAGCACGCCCAGTTGATCTCGCCTTGCGGATCTACCAAGGCGCCGATCGTGCCGTTGCCGATCAGGGCTAAATCGAGCGTAGCCACCGTTGCACGGCCTCCACGTTCGGAAGACGCCACCGCGCGGCTGTCGGGCCGCGCCCCACCTTGATTGAGTAGCCCCGTAACCGATTGACCGTGGCGAAGCCGTATTCGTCCGTCGCGTCGTCCCCGACGAACGCGGGGGTCCGCCCCTCAAACGGCGCTTCCCGCATGAATTCCAGCACGGCCACCCCTTTGTCCTTTCCCGTCGGCTTCATCTCCACCACCCGTTTCCCGGTCTGGATGCAGTACTGAGCCCCGACGCGGCGCAGCAGCGAGCGCATCACGCGGTGCGCGTACCCGGCGAGCCGCGGCACGCGCCGGTAGTGTAGGGCAAGGGACAGGCCCTTGTCTTCGACCAGCAGGCCGGGCTTGCCGGCGGCGGCGGCCGCCAATCGCTCACGGGCCCACTCGAGCCGCTCCGCCGGGAAGGCGTGCCGTTCGATCACACCGACGGCATCGCGCCGTTCGATGCCGTGCTGTCCGGCTGCGGGCAGCCGCGTGCCGGGAAACAAGCGATCGATGTCGGCGATCGAGCGGCCGCTGATGAGCGCCACGGCGCCACCCGAGGAGCGATGCAGCTCCTGGATCAGCCGCCGGAGATCGTGGTCGAGGCGCACGGCGGCGGGCGTGTCGGCGATGTCCACGAGTGTCCCATCGATATCGAAGAAATAGGCCCAGTCCCGCCGAGGCGGCGGGAGCGGGGCCGCACGAGAGGCTCCCCGCCTCACTGCCGCGGGCTGGGCTCGAGCGGGGCCCGCGAGGAAGCGCGCCGTCGATCGGGCGTCACGCTGCGCTCGAGTAGGCGGCCGCGCCGCCGCATCCCGGCCGCGTCGATCAACATGCGGCCCGCCCAGCGGTACACATTGAATTCCTGAATCAGCCCGCGCATCACCCGCATGCGGGCGCGCTGCTCCCCCGCGGGCATCGAAAGCGCCAGGCGCAAGGCGGTGGCGCATTGATCCGTGTCGTAGGGATTGACGATAATCGCCTCCGGCAGCTCGCGCGCCGCGCCCGTGAAGTGGCTCAGGATCAGGACGCCCCGCTCGTCGTCCCGCGCCGAGACGAACTCCTTCGCCACCAGATTCATCCCGTCGTGCAGGCTGGTGACCATGCACAGCTGCGCGGCGCGGTAATACTCATAAATGTCCTCGGGTTGATGGTGCTCCACCTTGAGCACGATGGGCAGGTGGTGCGCTCCGGCGAAGCGCTCGTTGATCCGCGCCGCCATCGCTCGCACCCGCCCTTCGTACTCCTGGTACTGCCCGATGCGGGTGCGCGTCGGCGCCGCGATCTGGATGAAGGTGAACTTGCCGACCCATTGCGGTTGCATCTCCAGCAGGCGTTCCACCGCCCGCAACCGCTCCTCGACCCCCTTCGTGTAATCGAGCCGGTCCACGCCGACGCCGATCGCGTGACTGGCCGGCAGATCGTGGCGCTGCCGCACGTCCCGGCGGCAGTCCTCGACGGGCTTGCCCACCAGGGCCGGGGACGGTGGCCACTCGATCGAAATCGGGTAACGCTTTACCGCGGTCGGCTGGCCCCGGTACGAGACAGTAAACATCTCCCGGTCGACCCGCGCCTCCAGCAGGCGATCGACAGTGTCGACGAAGTTGTTGCAGTGAAACTGTGTGTGAAACCCGAGAATGCTGCTGCCGAGCATGCCGTCCAGCAGTTCCTCGCGCCACGGGCAGATGGCGAAGGCTTCCGGATTGGGCCAGGGAATGTGCCAGAAGGAGATGATCGTGGCCGCTGGCAGCGCCTCCTGGATCATCCTGGGCAGCAAGGCGAAGTGGTAGTCCTGGACCAGCACGATGGGATCAGGGGACTTCGACTCGTCGACCACGGCGCGCGCGAACGTCCGGTTCACCCTGACGTACTGCTCCCAGTCCGAGGTCCGGAAAACCGGGCGCACGTGGGCGATGTGACACAGCGGCCACAGTCCCTCGTTCGCGAAGCCATAGTAGTAGCCAGCTTCCTCGTCCTCACTCAGCCAGACGCGGCGGAGCTGATACGCCGGCCGCTCCGGCGGCACCCCCACCCGGTCGTGTGCATCCACGACGTCTCGGTCGGCGGAGCCGCCGCCGTGCGCGAGCCACGTGCCGGAACAGGCGCGCATGATCGGCTCCAGGGCGGTGACCAAGCCGCTCGCCGGTCGCCAGACGGCGATCTGGTCGCCCCGGCGGACGTGGATGTACGGCTCCCGGTTCGACACCACGATCACTTGTTGGCCGCGGAGATCGTCGCGCACGATCGCGCGCAGCGTCTCGGGCGTCCACGCCAGCCGCTCCGCATCGCGCGACCGGTGGTCGGCTTCGAGGTCGCGAATCAGGGTGCGCAGATCGCTGGCGATGGGGCGAAGCTCCGGCACGTCCGGCCGGTCCAACGGGCGGAACAATCCTTCGCCTCGCAGCAGCGCCCGTAGGCCCTGAACCCAGCCGCGCCAGCTCAGCTGGGCGATGACGACCGTGATCAGCGCGACCGTCGCTCCGAGGCCGACGAAGAAGAGGAACACGTACTTTCTGGTTTCCGCGCTGCGGCGCGCCACGAAGCTCATGTCGTGCACGAGCACCAGGCTCCCGATGGCCGCGCCCTCGGCTTCGAGCGGCCGGACCGACACGAGCACCGGCCCGTGGGCGCTGGTCAGCAGGTGCCCCGACGGGCCTGAGAACCGGTCGAGCGCGCTGCAACTGACCTCGGACGGCAGCGTCGGCGTCGCGACCGGCTCGCCCGGGGCCGCCGGGCAGAACCCGATCGCGAAGAGGCGTTCGTCCTGCGTGATGCGGGTGAAGAACTGCACCATCCGGGTCCGGTTGCCGGTACGAAGCAGATCTTGCATGGGTTCCTGCACGGTGTTCGCGACCAGGCTGGCGCGAATGTCGAGATCCCGGACGAACCACCGCAGGGTCAGCTTATCGACGAGCGGCACCACCGCGTACGCGAAGGCGGCGAGCGCGAGGAGCAACGGAATGACGAAGCGGAGGGAGAGACGCATCTCGTTTAGGTCGCCGGCGCGAAGCTAGGCCCGCGCGCCCGCGCTACGCCATCCAGAAGATTCGTGGAAGGCACCCGGCTGGACTCTGGTACTCGGGCTGTGTGGAGGTTCGTTCCTTACGATCGTCCGCCATTGGTCGCCACGCCTCTCGCTTCCATGAGGAAGCGAACGCTGTGGCTGGCGGCCCGACCAGCCTGTCTCGACCTCCGACGGGTCTTGCGGTCCCGTCGGACCCTTGCTGTTCCTGACTACGGTAGCCTAACTGCGTCGGTAGCTTCGAGCAAGCTGAGCAACCTTGGATCACGAAGGCTGTGGTTGAACGGCGTTAGGCGGACAGGGTAGGTTCCCGAATGGCACGAATGCGCGAACGGGTTGCCCGCTTCAACGTCTATCGGTGGCTTTGACCCTGACATTCGCTTTCACGGTCACTACCACCGCGTCCACAGGCGGGGCGGACGCACCAACTGCCGCGATCCTACTCGCGCTCGCCGCGATCCTCGCGGCGGCAAAGCTCGGCGGCGATCTCGCAACCCGCGCCGGCCAGCCCGCGGTGCTTGGCGAGTTGCTGGCGGGGGTCCTCCTCGGCAACCTCGGTCTCGTCGGGGTTTCCTGGGCTGAGTCGTTCAAGACGAACGTCACGCTCGACACCCTCGCCCAGCTCGGCGTCATCATCCTCCTCTTTGAGGTCGGACTCGAGTCCACGGTCCGCGACATGCTGAAGGTCGGCCTGACCTCCCTGCTCGTCGCGGTCCTCGGCGTGGTGACGCCCTTCGCCCTGGGCTGGGGCGTCGGGGCGCTGCTCCTCCCCGAGCGCAGCGCCTACGTTCACGCCTTCTTGGGAGCCACGCTGACCGCGACGAGCGTGGGAATCACGGCGCGAGTGCTCCGGGATCTCGGCAAGGGCCAGTCGCCGGAGGCGCGGGTCATTCTGGGCGCGGCCGTCATCGACGACGTGCTCGGGCTGGTTATCCTCGCGGTGGTGGGCGGGGTGATTCAGGCGGCGAACACTGGCGCCGACCTGTCGTACGGCGACGCCGGGATGATTGTGGGAAAGGCGGCGCTGTTTCTGTTCGGTGCGGTCGCCCTCGGTCTCGTGATCTCGCCGCGACTGTTCGGCCTTGCCTCTCGCCTGCGGGGGCGCGGCGTTCTACTCGCCACGGCGCTCGTCTTCTGCTTCGGGCTCAGCTATCTCGCCGCGGCGATCGGTCTGGCGGCGATTGTCGGTGCGTACGCCGCCGGCCTCATCCTCGAGGACGTGCACTATCGGGACTTCAGCGAGCGGGGGGAGCACGGGCTGGAGGAGCTGCTGCAGCCGATCGGCGTGTTTCTGGTGCCGGTGTTCTTCGTCTTGATGGGAATGCGCGTGGACCTCTCTGCGTTCGGCCGCGCCGATGTGCTTGGGTTCGCGGCGTTGCTCACGCTTGCCGCGGTGATCGGGAAGCAGGCGTGCGCGCTCGGCGCTCTGGGCGGCAAGCTCGATCGCCTGTCGGTCGGCCTCGGCATGATTCCCCGAGGGGAAGTTGGCTTGATCTTCGCGAACATCGGGCTCGGGCTGACGGTGCGGGGTGAGCCGTTGGTGGACGCGGCTATCTATTCGGCCGTGGTCATCATGGTGGTCGTGACGACTATGGCAACCCCGCCAGCCCTCCGCTGGAGCCTCGCGCGAGGGGACCGCCGCCCGCCGCAGAGGCCAGGTTGACCCAGGGAGGCTTGGTCACTCCGGCTCGCTGTCCGGGTCCTCGTCCGGCTCCTCCTCGGGTTCATCGTCGAAGCCCCCTAACTCCTCTTTGATCCGTGGACCTCTCGGTGGCCCGGGCGCCCACCCCGGCCGGCACACGCAGGGGCGGCGCGCTGGCGTTCGCCTGGGGGTGGCGCCCCCGGCCCCGCGGCTACGGCGAGCTCGAGGCCCAGCTCTTCGCCGAAGCCGTGGCTCGCTATACGGCGGGCGGCGGCGCGGTCCTCGGCCTCGCCCCTGGGCTGCTTGTTCACTCGAAGAACAAGGTGGTCAAGATCGGCGTCCTGTTCCCCGCTTGGGATCGCGACCTGGACGCCGAAGTGACAGTCAAGGTCGCGTTCAAACTGCTGCTGTAACACGCCCGTCAAACGGGGCCTCCGGCACTCTCGCCTTAGTGGTGGCATTAGTGGTGGCAAACGCAGCGGGAAAGGGCGGATTCCTTCGGAATGCGAGGGAATCCACCTTTATGGTCAACCTGAACCAGCGCGACTAGTGTTAGGACTTTGCAGGACTGCCAAGGAGAAGGGCCGAGACCCTTTGCAGACCTCCGCCTTACCACGGCGCGCGGCCCGCATGCTTCATGAAGGTCTGGTTGTCCCAGAACAGCCATTCCGCCGTCATGACCCCATCCTGCCAGCGACCGATGGTCGCCATGGACAGCTTGAACGACTTGCCGGTCGGGGGAATCGTCTTGCCGTCGCGGATCGGCATCGGCTGGGTGAACGCGCCCTCGAAGACGCCCGTGACCGCCGTCCATTCCCCGGAAGCAATCTGGATAGGATGCTCCTTGATCCGGGTGTCCGGCGCGTAGACGAACATCCCCTTGAGATCCGCGATGTGTACCTCAATGCCTGTGGTGGCCCGGCCATCCGGCCAATGCACGATGATGTTCTGCGCGTGGCTCTTGCCGAGCGCGTCCCACTTCTGACCGCTGAACACGTTGTAATCGAGATCATCGAACGTCGCGACGTGTGTTTGCTCCAGCTGCTCCAGCGCCGCAACCTCGGCCAGCCGGGAGTCGCTCCGGCAGCCGTAGAGGATCGCCACAGTGGCTGTTCCCAGGAGCCGGCATACCGGTCGAGTCCCGATCGTCATCGCTAGGTCCCTCCTATAAGGGTGTGCGTCGCTCCCAGTACACATCGTTCTGGCATCTGGCGCGAGTCGTAGGCCCAGCCGCCGGCGAGGGCACCTGCATTGCGCCAGTCCCGGCGCCGGGCCACCTTTCGAGCCCGGGAGCTGACGTCACATGGCCGACTTCTACCAGACTGGCGTCGTCACCACTCTGCACCGCCTCGGCGAGACGCGGCTCGACCGGCTCGAGGCCGAGCTCGTGGAGTTCACCGAGACGCGCCCCCTTACGCTGGTCATCCCCGCGCTCGCGTCGGAGATGGACGGCCCGGCGCTGCCGCACATCGTCGAGGTTCTGGCGGACGTACCCTACCTCTACCGTGTCGTCATTGGGCTCGACGCCGCGAGCCGCACCGACTTCGAGCGGGCCCGCCGGTTCTTCGGGACGCCGCGGCGGCGGACCGACATCTTGTGGCGCGACGGACCGCGGGTGCAGGAGCTGTACCGCCGTCTCGACGGGGCGCAGATCTTCACCGGCACCCCGGGCAAAGGCCGCATCGTCTGGCTCGCGCTGGGCTGCGTGCTCGGCGACCCCCACTCGCGCAGCATCGCGCTGCACGACGCCGACATCGTGACCTACCAGCGCGACCTGCTGGCACGGCTATGCTACCCGGTGGTCAACCCGTCGCTGGGCTACGAGTACGCCAAGGGCTACTACGCGCGCATCACCGATCGGATGTATGGCCGGGTGGCGCGGCTGTTCGTCACACCGCTGATCCGCACGCTGTTCAAGTTTGTGGGCTACCACCCGCTGCTGGTGTTCCTGGACTCGTTCCGCTACCCGCTGGCGGGAGAGTTCGCCATGGACGAGGATTTGGCGCGGGTAATGCGGATCCCCTCGGACTGGGGGCTCGAGATCGGGCTGCTCGGCGAGGTCTACCGCAACCTGACTACGCGCCGGGTGTGCGAGGTGGACATCGCCGACGCCTACGAGCACAAGCACAAGCCGCTCGAGCTGGACTGGCCACAGTCCGGACTGTTCAAGATGGCCGTGGATATCGCCAAGTCGCTCTTCGTGACCCTGACCCAGGAAGGCATCGAGGTCTCCGAGGGTTTCTTCCGCAGCGTGCGGGCGGCCTACCTGCGCATGGCGCAGGACCAGGTCCGGCGTTATGCTGACGACGCCGCCATCAACCACCTGGTGTTCGACCGCCACGCCGAGGGCACGGCGGTGGAGATCTTCGCCAAGGCGATCGAGGTCGCGGCCGGCGAGGTGTACCAGGATCCGCTCGGCTCGCCCACGATTCCGCAATGGGCGCGCGTGACGAGCGCACTGCCGGACCTGCTGGACGAGCTGGCCGCGGCAGTGGAGGCTGACAATCGCTGACGGGCGCCCTGGTCTGGCGGTCGTCACCGATCTCGACGGTTGCCTGCTGGACCACCACACCTACAGCTTCGCGCCCGCCCGGCCGGCGCTCACCATGCTGCGGCGGCGCGGGATCCCCCTGGTGCTCTGCACCAGCAAGACGCGCGCCGAGGTGGCCGCCCTGTGGGCGGAACTCGGCTCCGAGCACCTGGCAGTCATCGAGGACGGAGCCGGGTTGCTGGTGCCATCCGGGCTGCTGCCGAGGGTGCCGCTCTCCACGGCGCGCCGAACGGCGCACGGACGGCTGGTGCCGCTGACCGTGCCATACGCGCGGGTGCGACGAGTCGTCCGGTGGCTGCGGCGGCGCACCGGCGGTGCCGTGTTCGGCTTCGGCGACGCCACGGCCGCCGAGATCGGCCGTCTCACCGGGCTGTCCGAGCCGGCGGCGCGGCGCGCGGCACGGCGGGAGTTCGACGAGCCGTTCGTAGTGGTGCGGGAAGAGGCGCGCTGGCGCGCCGTGATCCGGCGGGAGGCGGCGCGTCGCGGGCTGGTGGTCACCCACGGCGGTCGCTTCCACCATCTGCATGGCCCGGTGGACAAGGGGGGCGCGGTACGTCTGGTCCGGCGGCTACTGGAGCGGGCGGGCGGTCCGGTGCGCCTCATCGGCTTGGGCGACAGTCCCCTCGACCTGCCGCTGCTGACGGCGACCGACTGGCCGGTGATCGTGCCGCGGCCCGACGGCCAGCCCGAGGCATGGCTGCGGCGGCGCCTGCCGCACGCCCGCGTGGCACCAGCACCGGGACCCACCGGTTGGAACCGTGCGGTGCTGGCGCTGATCGACTCCTTCGCCCGGTCCTGAGCGCGGGGTCCCGCGACTGGCGCGGCGGACCGGGTGCGCCGGCTTAGAGGTGCGAGATCTCGCCCAGATCGGTGCGGTCAGCCGGCGCCAGCTGCCGCTCCAGCACCGTGCGCGCCAGGTCGCGCGACGCGTACCCGAAGGCGAGCGCCGCCGCGAGCCCGACCGAGCCGAAGGCGATGCTGAACGTCGCCAGCACGATGTTGCGCCCGATCCCGACCTGCTCCAGTGCGACGGCCACGCTGAACAGCAGCACCAGTGCCTGCGCCGTGCTCGCCATCAGCCGGGCGCGCGGGACCCCGGCGTTGACCGCAGCCAGCAGCGTCGCCCGGTGCAGGAACGCGCTCACGAGGTAACCGATCAGCAGGATCACCAGCGCGGCAATGACCTGCGGCAGCAGCAGGAACAGCCGCGAAATCATGTCCGTCATCGGCGTCACGTTGAGCGCCGCCAGCGCGAACATCAGGAACACGAACGCCACCAGCCAGCGCGCCAGCCGGGCCGTGGCCACCGACGGGGCGCGGGCGATGCCCGCCGCTCGCAGCGCGGTTGTCACCCCGAGCCGCTCGCAGAAAGCGTCGAAGCGCACCGCGCGCAGCACCAGCCGGGTGAGGAAACCGACGGCGTACGCGACCAGCACGCCCGCCGAGAGCACCACCAGCATCGCGAGGAGATTGTTGAGCAGGAACGTGAGGGCTTGATCCACGAACCGTCGCAGCGGCTCGAGGATCGCAGTCTGCCAAAACGTGGCGTCCATCGGTTGCGCCTCCCGGTTGAATCAGGAGCGCCGGGCATCCCAGCGCTCAATCAGGTACGGTTTCAGCGACTCGTAGGTCGCACACAGCCGCTCGATCTCGGCCTCCACCTCCTCAGCGGTTGCCGTCGCGGTATGGGTGACGAACGCCGCGGTGCGGCCCAGGTACAGCGGGATCAGGGCGCGGAGCAGGTGAGGGCGCGGCAACGCGCCTCGCCCGTGGCTCGCGGCCGCCTCGTATACGGCGCGCACCCACAGCTCAGCGGGAAAGTCAAAGCGTGAACCGGGCTGAGCGGCCCGCGCCAGCGCGGCGCAGGTCTCCTCGCTCAGCATCTGACGCCACACCGGCATCAGGTCGGCGGCGCCCTGCCGGAACATGGTCACCATGCGCTCGACGTTCACGTTGACCGGCTCGACGCCCACGGTGTAGCGGAAGCCGAAGGTCGGCACCTCGGCGCTGCCCTGTACGCCGCGCCACACGTCCCTGTGAAGACCCATGAGTTCGAACACGGTACCGACGACCTGAGTGAACATGGCTGTCAGGTCGGAGCCAGGATCCTTGGTATCGTGGATCTTGGCGCCCAGGTAGGCCTGGGCGACCTTGAACCGACCGGCCAGGGCGCGCGTGGTCATCCAGACGTCAATGCCGTAGCGGGCCACGTCCGTCTCCCACGCGTCGCTCTCGGCGTAGACTGCAGCGAGCGCGCCGGAGAACCCGAAGTCGCCGCCGATCGGCTGCCGCACCCGATGCCCGTACAGCGCGCGGGTGAGCGGGTAGACGATACTGTTGGTGATCGTGCCGTCGTACTTGTGGCGCGCGTACAGCGGCGCGACGAAGTCCATCCCGTGGCGTACCACCGGCTCGAGCAACAGCTCCATCCACTCCGGGCTGATGCTCCGCAGGTCACTGTCGACCACGGCGCAGGCGCTGGCGCCGACCTGAGCGGCCACCGCGAAGATGGCGCGTAACGCACTACCCTTGCCCGCCGCCCCGCGGTAACCCGTTGTCAAGCGGTGCATGGGCTGGGTTCGCTGCTCCAGCAGCATGGTGCGGTGTTCGCCCATATCGGTCGACAGCACCAGATCCCTGGTGCCGTCGGTCGAGCCTCCGTCCGAGTTGACAATCACACAGGGACGGTCCGGGTAGTATTTGGCGAGTCCGGCACTGACGGCCCGCACCACGTGGCCGATGGTACGTGCGTTGTTATAGCTGGGGATCCCCACCACGATGTCGGCCCGACCCAGGCGGTCGAGCTGCTCCACCAGTTCCGGCAGGAGGATTGCGTCGTATCGCATGGCGCGTGAGTGAGCTTGCCTCGGTACAGTAGCCCCGGGAGCAGAGCGCCGAAAGGGCCCCACGCGGGTCTGCGGCTCAGCCCCGCACGGCAATCACCAGGTCGGCCACGTTCGCGCCGGTCGCGCCGGTGTCAAGAAAGCCGCCCACGCGCTCGTAGAAGCCGTACGAGTTGTTGGTCGCGAGCGCCTCGGCGATGTCAGCGCCGATGCTGGCGGCTACCTCGCGAACAGCAGCGTCGGCGAGCGCACCGGCTCGCTCTCCGTTGTCGCGGCCGTCGGTGGCCAGCGCCACCACGCACGCGGCCTCGCCGAGCAGCGGCAGTGCGGCCAACGCCAGCTCGGCGTTGCGGCCACCCCGCCCGCTGCCGCGCAGCGTGACCGTGGACTCACCGCCGTAGAGGAGCACCGTGCCGGACGGCGCGGTCGCGAGATCCGCAGCCACCCGCGCCGCCACTTCGCGCGCCTCGCCCGTGAACGCCGCATTGATAGTGCGGGCCGCCAACCCGCGGGCACGCGCCCGCTGGGCCATCGCCTCCAAGGCCAGCGCGTTGGACACGAGCGTGTGGTGGGTGGCGCGATCGAACCAGCGGGGCTCCTTGGGCGTCTCCACCAGCGCGTCGGCAGCCACCGCGTTCGCCAAGTCGTACCGTTCCAGCACTTCGCGGGCCTGCCCCACCGTGGTCGAGTCGGGCACGGTGGGACCCGAGGCGACGAACTCCACAGCCGTCCCCGGGACGTCGTTGAAGACCAGGCTCACTAGCCGCGCCGGGTGCGCCGCGCGCGCCAGATAGCCGCCGCGCGCCAGCGAGGTGTGCTTCCGCACGGTGTTGATTTCCCGGATCGTCGCGCCACCTCGGGTCAATTCCCGAAACAGCATTTGCTCCTGCTCCCAGCTCGGGCCGGCTGGCGGCAGGCACAGCAGCGTCGAGCCTCCGCCCGAGACGACGGCGAGCACCAAATCGTCGGCACCGGCAGTCTCGAGGAGCGCGACGATCGCGCCCGCCGCAGCCACGTTACCAGCCGAGGGCAGCGGATGCGTGCCCGCATAGTAGGGCAGCGCCGGCACGCGCCCGCTCTCGGGCACCTCGACCACGTCCAGGACGATGCCGGCGTCGAGGCGCAGGCCAGGCACTCGCGCCAGCGCGCCAGCGGCTGCCGCGGCACATTTGCCCACAGCGACCAGCATTACCCGTCCGGCGGGCAGCGGGTACGGCTGGTCCTGAACCAGCAGCCGCTCGCCCTCGCGCCGGATCGCACGCCGGATCGCACTACCGGTATCCACCGCCTCCAGGGCCGCCTCAGCCAGCGCAAGCGCGTGCTCGCGCAGCGGCGTGGTGGCCAGGGCCGACGCGTTGCGGATCTTCACCGCACGATCCTCGTGATGACCGCAGGCGCCGCCAGGAGCGCGCCCAGCATCACCGCGAAGGCCGCGAGCAGCCAGCGCGTCTCGGTGCGCGGCCACGGCGGACGCACCAGGCGTCGCGGGCCGCGGGCGAGCGCCAGCGCCATCAGCACGGCGGCACCGAAGCCGGCGGGGTTCCACCACAGCCACGATAGCGATGGCGCGAGCCACGCCAGGGCCCCGTTGGTCAGCAGGCCGGCGCCCAGGCCGGCGAGCGCACCGCGCCCGTCCACACCCGGTGCCACCACGCCAAGCACGAACACGGCAAGCACCGGCCCGTAGAACGCCGAGCCGACCTGGTTCACCAGCTCCAGCACGCCGGACCCGCTGCGCGCGAAGGCCATCCCCGATGCGACCGCGAACAACCCCCACGCCGCGGACGTCACCCGGCCCAGCCGCACCGGCTGGCGCGCCGGGTCCATGCCCAACACGTCCTCCAACGTGACCGCGGCCAGTGAGTTGAGGGCGCTGTCAATGGATGACATCGCCGCGGCGAGGATGCCGGCCAGCAGCAGCCCACGTAATCCTGCCGGGAGGACCTCCATCATGAACGCGGGTACCAGGCTGTCGGGGGGGCGGCCGGCCAGGCGCGCGGCGAAAGAGGCGTCAGTGGCCAGGAACGCCGCCAGCAGAAGACCGAATAAGCAGTAGGTGAGCACCAGCGGAAAGCGCAGCAGGCCGTTGAGCAGCAGCGAGCGGCGGGCGTCGGCATCACTGCGGGCAGTGAGGAGCCGCTGGGCCTGACTCTGATCGCACGCATAGTAGGACACGTACAGGAAGACGCCCCCAAGCAGCATGGGCCAGAACGCGAAGGTCCCCTCCGGCCCGGTGCCCCATCCTGGCGACAGGGTCCGCGCGCGCTCGAGCGGGACCGCGTGGAGCAACTCTGCACCGCCCCGCGCCAGGAGGAACCCCGCGCCCACCAGGGTCCCCAGCCAGAGCAGCCCGAGTTGCACCACGTCGCTCCAGATATCGGCGACGATGCCACCGAGGCTGGTATAGGCGAGGGAGAACAGGCCGACGCCGATGATGGCCTCGTCCACCGGCCAGCCCAGCGCTTCGGCCACCACCAACGCGGAGGCGTACAGGACGACTCCGAGTGCCAGCCCGCGCGAGAGCAGGAAGGCGCCGGCCAGGGCGCGCCGGGTACCGGGCCCGAACCGTGCTCCGGCGTAGGCATAAATGGACGGGCCTTTCACGGTGCGAAGCACCGGCACCAGTATCGCGATCGCCGTCGCCATTGCCAGCGGAAGCGCCAACTCGTACTGCAGCCAGGTCAGACCGCCGCCAGCACGCAGCGCGACGAAGGCGGGCGCCCCGATCAAGCTGATGGCGCTCGCCTGGTTGGCCAGAATGGACATGGCCAGCGTGGGCCCACCCATCGCGCGGCTGGCGAGGAAGTAGTCGCCGCCGGTGCGCTGGCGCCGCGCGAAGGCGTACGACATGGCGAGGATCGCCACCAGGTACGTTGCGACCACGACGAGGTCGACGGGGGCAAGATCGCGCTTCACGTCCGGTGTGGTGGGGCGTAAGACCGCAACGTACGCACGGCGCCTGATGGTGTCGAGGTTGCCGGGTGGCCGCTTCGCCGGCATTCTTGGGTGCAACCTCTCCCGAGCGGTGGACGCGCGTGGAAGTGCGGTTGAGCCGCGAGATGCGGCTTCTCGACATCACGATGATCGGCGTCGGTGCCATGATCGGCGCTGGAATCTTCGTGTTGACGGGTATCGCCGCCGGCGTCGCCGGTCCGGCCCTCATTGTCGCCTTCCTGCTGAACGGCATCGTCGCCCTGCTGACCGCGATGGCGTACGCCGAGCTTGGCAGCGCGTTCCACGACGCCGGCGGCGGCTATCTATGGGTGAAGTCCTCTCTTCCCAACCCCAACGGGTTCCTCAGTGGCTGGATGTCGTGGTTCGCGCATGCCGTGGCCTGCTCTCTGTACGCGCTCGGCTTCGGGGCCTACTGCCGGCTCGTGCTCGCGGCGGCGGGCGTCCAAGCCGCGTCGTGGGCCGGGCTAACGCTCGAGCAGTGGCTCGCGATCGTCGCCTGTACGGCGTTTGCGTACATCAACTACCGCGGCGCCGCCGAGACCGGAAAGGCCGGCAACGTGGTGACTGTCGCCAAGATCGCCGTGATCGGCGTGTTTGTGGCGGCCGGGCTCGCCGTCATGGCGGCGCGGACTGGGTGGCGGGCGTCGTTCGAGCCCTTCTTCCAGAACGGTTGGGGCGGCGTGTTCGCGGCGATGGGGCTGACCTTCATCGCCTTCGAGGGCTACGAGATCATCGCCCAGACGAGCGAGGAGGTCGAGGACCCGAAGCGCAACGTCCCGCGCGCCACCTTTCTCTCGCTGCTGATCGTGGTGCCGATCTACCTCCTCGTGGCCGTCGTGGCCATCGGCGCGGTGCGGGCGCCGGAGGGGATGACAGTGACGGCGTTCCTGGGCCGCGAGAAGGAGCTGGCCTTGGTGTCGGCCGCCGATCAGTTCGCGCGGGGCGGCGGGATCGTGATCCTCGTCGGCGGGTTACTGTCCACGCTCTCGGCCCTCAACGCGACCATCTACTCCTCCTCGCGGGTGGCCTTCGCCATGGCGCGCGACGCCAACCTACCGCCGCGCATCGGCGCCGTGCACGCGCGGCGCGCCACTCCGCACCTCGCCATCCTGCTCTCGGCGCTCATCATCATCGGCATGGCCGTGGCGCTCCCGATCGAGGACGTGGCCGCGGCCGCCGACGTGATGTTCCTCCTGCTGTTCATGCAGGTGAACATCGCCGTCATCAGGCTGCGGCGCCTGCGCCCCGACCTGGAACGCGGATTTCGCGTGCCCTGGATCCCCGTCGTGCCGGTCGTCGCCATCCTGACGATGCTGGTGCTCACCGTGTTCCTGTTTCTCCACTATCCCAAGGCCTGGTTCGCGGTCGGGGGCTGGCTGGCCGTGGGCGTGGTGGTCTACTACCGCTACAGCCGCACCCACGAGACCGCGCACGAAGCGCGAGAGCGGTGGATGGAGCGTCTGGAGCGCAAGGAGTACCAGGTGCTGGTGGCGATCTCGAGTGCCCGGACCATGCCGTCCCTGATGGAGGTGGCGATCGCCCTCGCCCAGCGGCACGGTGGCGACATCGTCGCGGTGACCGTGGCGGAGGTGCCCGAGGGCGAGAGCCTGTTGGCGGGACGGCGACTGGCGCGCGAGCTGGAGCCGGTGCTAGCGGGCGCGGTTGACTACGCGACGCGGCACGGCGTGACGGCGAGACCTGTCCTGAAGCTGTCGCGCCGCATCAGCCATGGGATTGTCGAGACAGCGCGCGAGGAGAACTGTAACTTCCTGGTCATCGGCCGACCCACGAGCCACACGTTCCTGGAGCGACTCGTGGCGTCAATCGTCGAACGGGTCCTGCTGGCAGCGCCGTGCCAGGTCGGCGTGGTGTACGGGCCGCTCGGCCTGGAGGGCGTTAGTAGGATCGCGGTGCCGGTCACGGGGGGGGCCAACGCGCAGCTGGCGGCGCACCTCGCGGCGGCGATCGCGGGGAGTTCCGGCACGCCGGTGCGTGCCCTGACCGTGCTGCCGCCACGTCTGGGCCCGGGCGAGACGGAGCAGCTGGTGGCTGAGGCGCGGGAGGTCCTGCGCGAGGCCGGTCTGGCGCCGGAGGTGACGGTGCTCCGGGCGTGGGATCCGGCCGGAGGGCTCGCGCGCGCGCTCGAGCCGCGGGAGCTGGTGCTCATCGGCGCGCCGAGCGCCGACCCGGTGGCGACGTTGCTCGGGGAGACGGTTCCGGGCGCGCTGGTCGCGCGCGGCAGCAATCCGGTACTCATGGTGCGCGACGTCCCGCCGCGGAGCGGCCGGCGCATCGAGCGGTTCTTCTTCGGTAAACGGTAGGGAGCCATGCAACAGCCAACACCACAGCCTCTCGGTGAGCTCGCCCGCCAGTTCTGGGGGTTCCTTCCGTCCTTCGCGGCCGGGATCTTTGTCCTCCTCCTCGGGGTCGCCGCCGGCTGGGTGGTCAAGCGCGCGCTGGTGCGGCTGCTGCTGTGGCTGCGGCTCGACCGCCTCGCCGGCCGTACCGGCTGGCGCATTGCCCTGGGCAAAGGCGACGTGCGGGCGGCGCTGTACAACCTCGTCGGCAACGTGGCGCTGCTGCTGGTGGTCCTGCTGTTCGCCGACGACGCGCTGTCGCGGTGGGGCCTGACCGCCCCTGCGCGGCTGGTGGCCGCGGGGCTCGTCTACCTCCCCAACCTCGCGCTGGTCGCGCTGATCGTCGTGGTCGGCGTGGTCATCGCCAACGCGCTCGGGAGCCGTATCGAGGCGACGCTCGCGGAGGAGGAGTTCGCCCACGCGCGGCTGCTGGCGCGCGCCTTTAAGGGCGCGTTGCTCGCCGTCGTGGCGGCGCTGGCGCTCTGGCAGCTGCAGTTCGCGCGGGAGATCGTGCTGGGCGGGTTCCTCATCACGTTCGGCACGCTGGGGGTGGCCTTCGCGCTGGCCGTCGGCCTCGGCTCGGCGAAGGCGATCCAGCGGGGCTGGGACGCGCTGTTCGAGAAGAAGGACCGGCAGCGGTGAGAGCGCGTCCACCCAATCCCTGGAGCCTTGAGCCGTGAGGGGCCTCACCCGGTG
>Ga0209342_10000677_pt1 | contig 39637 bp, 42 predicted proteins | sample RifCSP16_2_FD_184023 | JGI IMG/M metagenome (GOLD analysis project Ga0209342, IMG submission 184023) | Soil microbial communities from Rifle, Colorado - Rifle CSP2_sed 16_2 (SPAdes) (version 2) | ecosystem: Environmental > Terrestrial > Deep subsurface > Rock core/Sediment | place: Rifle...
GACCGCTGACCCCTGCCGCTCGCGACCATAGTAGTTTGTGCAGGGGAATGCGGCCACAGTTCTCGCTGGCGGGATCGGGCTACAGCGCGGCGCAGATCACTGCGCGCCAGGGGTCAGCGGTCGCCGCGCCCACCAGATGTGCAGCGTGCTGATGTAGCCGTGGCGGATCGACTTCTCGCGCCGGGCGTGCGCCGAGATGCGCTTGATGGGCAGATCGACTTCGATGAGGCGTTTAGGAAGGTTTGTCATTTAGTCACGTGGTCAGTTGGTCGGGTGGTTGTGCGAAACCCAGGTCAAGATCGCGAAGGTTGATGATCGCCCCGGCGCGGGTGAGAAAATCCATTCCCAGGATGCCGTTGATGTCGAAGCCGTAGTTCATTGCGCCAACCTCGATCTCGAAGTCAGGGATGGCCCGCTGTTCAACCTGCAATCGGTCAACTCTGCGCGTGAACACGGCTTCTGTTCCGCCGACGCCTCGGATGGTGTACAGCGTGTCGTCCAGTTCTGGGACGATGCCGATCGGCGCGACCGCGCGAGCGGCTAGGATCGTCGTCGCCGAACCCGTATCCACCAGCACGTCGTCAATGTCGACCCGCGCCCCACGATACGACACGGTCACGCGGGCGAAGGCGAGTTCATCTTTGAGAGTAAGCTGCATCGTTCCTCCGAATGCCGATCCAACGCCGCTCGCGAATGTCCAGATCCTTGCGGCCCGTGTGCACAAAATAGAATTCGCGCGCCGGATATTCGTGGTGCAGCCGCTCGTACGCGTGCATCGCCGCCGTCCCGTCCGGGCAGGTCTCGACCACGGCGACGCGATCGAGCAACCGGCGGTCATCCTCGGTGTGCGCCTCGATGGCCTCAATGATCAGCCATTGATCGGGATACGCTTTACGCACTTCGGTCCAAACCATAAGAACCTCCCTGAATCTGCGAACTGCAATGTTTGCTCAACCAGCATAGTGCAGATGCTACGTCTCGATCGCCGCCGCTAGAATCCGCGCCGCGTTCGTTTGGCAGCGCTCGACCCTATTGAAATGCATCGGGGCGGCGCTTGGGCGCTCAGGCTGGCCCGATCAGCTCGACTGAAGCTCGTCCTTCACGGTGCGGTAGAGCGACTCGGCCTTGAGGTCCCTGAGCGAGTAGCATGGCGCATCGAGGTGCTCGGCAAGCCGGGCGGCGAGACCCTGGTCGAACGCCTGGTGCTCCATGTTGATCACCACCGCGCGGATGTCCAGCTCCGCGATCTGCTCGGCGACGTTGTAGGCCTCGGCCTGCGGCGAGGCGCCGCCCTGGCTGACGTTGCCCGCGCCGTCGGTCAGCACGATCACCAGCGGTGCGACGTCGGGGTGGACCTGCATCTCGCGCGCCAGCACGCGCTGCGCCAGCGTCAACCCGGCGCTGAGCGGCGTCTTCCCTCCAACCGGAATGTCTTTCAGCGCGCGCTGCGCCAGATCGATCGATGATGTGGGCGGCAGCACCAGCCGCGCTTGGTCTTTCTGGAAGACGATCAGGCCGACGCGGTCTCGGCGCTGGTAGGCGTCGGTGAGAAGCGACATGATCGCGCCCTTCGTGGCGGCCATGCGCTCGGCGACGGCCATCGACCACGAGGCGTCGACGACGAACAGGATCAGGTTGGCGGCCTTGCGAACGCGGACTTTCTTCTGGTAGTCGCCGCGCCCGACGCGCAGCGCCGGGCCTTCGATCTTTTGCCGCCGGCGCTCGGGCTGGTGCGGCGCGGCGGCGCGCAAGGTGGCGTCGAAGGCGAGGTCCTTGGGGTCGCCGGGCGAGGGTCGGGCCTTGATGTAGCGCCCGCGCTTGCGCTCGGTCTTCGACGTGCTTCGTCGGCCGGCGTGCGTGCGAGTGATCCTGTCGAGTGGGGTATCCAGCTTGCGGACTTCGAAGGTCTCGCCGATCGGCACGGCGTCGCCGCCTTCCCACCAGTAGGCGTCTTGTCGGCCGATCGTCTGCGCCTGCGTGCGCGCCTCGCTGTGCCCGAAGTCGGCGGAGTCCTTAACTTCGCCTTCGGGCGCTACCGTTTTTTTTTGACGCTGCCTTCCTCGCCCTCTTCGTCGAGCATCGCCTCTTCCCCGCCCGAGAACTCGCTCTGCGCTTTCTCGAGCCGCTCGCTCAGGTCTTGCATGGAAACCTGGCCGTTCTCCTGGAAGGGCTGCCGCTTCAGGCGATGCGGAAGCGCCAGCTCGGCGGCGAGGAGGATATCTTCTCTCGTGATGTGATCGCGGCCCATTTTCGCGGCGTGTGCGCGCGCGCCTTTCAGGATGACGAGGTCGGCGCGATGGCCGTCGACGCCGAGGCTGCCGACCATGCCGGCGATGGCCGCCAGGTCGGCCTGCGTGTATCTGATCTTGGGCAGCGTCTGGCGCGCGCGATCGATTTCTTCGGACAGCATCCGCTCGCGTGGCTCCCACTCTTCGCGGAACCCTTCGGGGTCCTGCTCGAAGGCCAGGTTGCGCTCGAGGATCTGCATGCGCTGCTGCTGATCGTGGATGCCGCGGATATCGACGGCGAGGGCGAAGCGATCGAGCAACTGCGGGCGCAGATCGCCTTCTTCGGGATTCATCGTGCCGACCAGGATGAAGCGGGCCGGGTGGCTGAACGAGATGCCCTCGCGCTCGACGACGTTGACACCCATCGCCGCCGAGTCGAGCAGCAGGTCGACGACGTGATCGTCGAGCAGGTTGACCTCGTCGACGTACAGCAGGCCGCGATTGGCAGCGGCCAGCACGCCTGGCTCGAAGCGGCGAATGCCTTTCTGGATCGCCTGCTCGATGTCCAACGTGCCGACGACGCGGTCTTCGGTCGCGCTGACCGGCAGATCGATGAACCGGGTGCGGCGGGTGGTCTGCGGCAGTTCTGCGCCCTTCGCGGCGCGCTCGCGGCACTCGGTGCACCACTCCGCCGGCGAGCCTGGATCGCAGCCGAAGCGACAGTTCTCGACGACGCCGATCTCCGGCAGCAGCGCGGCGAGAGCGCGGGCCGCGGTCGACTTGGCCGTGCCGCGCTCGCCGCGAATTAGCACGCCGCCGATCTGCGGATAGATGGCGTTCAAGATCAGGGCGCGCTTCATGCGCTCCTGGCCGACGATGGCAGTGAAGGGAAAGACGATGCGCATTCGAGCTCCAGCCTGCCTCACCCACCCCTCCCCGGCCCTCCCCCTCCCTTTCCTGGCGGGAGAGGGAAGGGGAAGGGGGTGGGTGAGGTCATTGCTGTTTGAATTATACCTTACTCATCCGCGAACCCAAAGAATGACGGTTCAGCGGGCGAACCACGTCTCCATCTGCCCAAAATCCACGCGCGCAGTGAAATCGAGCGTCAGGGGCGTGATCGACACCACTTTGTCGATCACGACGGCTCGCACGTCCGAGTCGGCTTCCAGCGTCGCTTCGTCGATGCGCATCTCGTAACCCATCGGGCCGGGATCGGTCGGGCGGCGGCGATGCGGGACGGTCGGATAGAAATAGCGCTGGCGGCTGATGCTCGTCCAGCGATGCGGCGTATCCGGCGTCGCATCCTGGGGCACTTCGATCTTGAGCAGATCGACGCCCGCCGGCAATCCCCATCTCAGCACGGCCTCAGAGAACGTCCGCACGTAGCGTGCCGCCGCCGAGAAGTCGATGTCGGCGGAATGGCTGAGATGGAGCGCGGCTTCCGTCTGCCGTGAAACGGCCAGCGCCGGTATGCCGAACGAAGCGCCTTCCATCGCCGCGCCGACCGTGCCGGACACCGTGATGCTCTCGCCGAGGTTTTCGCCGTAGTTGATGCCGGATATGACCAGGCTGACGGGCCGCTGCGCGATTTCGAACAGCGCGTGCTCGACGACTTGCGCGGGCGAGCCTTCGATGCCATAGGCGACGATCGTGCGGCCGTTGACCACGACGTCTTCCGGGTAAATGCGGCCCTCGCTCGCCGGCGGCATCGAGCGGCCTGCGCCGGACTGCTGCATGGCCGGCGCGGCGATCAGAAGCTCTCCCAACGGCTCACACGCCGCAGCCGCAGCGCGCAGCCCCTTCGACTGGATACCGTCGTCGTTCGTGATAAGGATGAGCGGTCGATCCGTCACGTGTCATCCCCCATGCGCAAACGACCGAATCATACCATAAACGTGATGCGTGATACGTGATGCGTGAGGCAACGGATTCACAACGGATAAACGAATATGCGCACATCGCATCCGTTTATCCGTTGCGCCGACGGCATCCGTTGCCCGCCTTGACTTTTATCCGCGAGCGTCTTATGCTGTACGCGATTCCTGCGCAAGGAGTATCCATTGTCCCGCCATCCTTACATCGCCGTCGAGGGCGTCATCGGAGTCGGCAAGACCACGCTGGTCCGGCTGCTCAGCAAAGACTTCAACGCCGAGCCTCTGCTGGAAGTCTTCGAAGAGAACCCGTTTCTCTCCGACTTCTACAGCGATCGCGCGCGCTATGCGTTCCAGACGCAGATCTTCTTTCTGCTCAGCCGGTATCGCCAGCAGCACGACGTCATCCCGCGCGCGCTGATGCGCAGCGCGCTGATCAGCGACTACACCTTCGCCAAGGACGCGCTGTTCGCGCGCCTCAATCTGGGCGGCGACGAGCTTGCCGTGTACAACCGCCTGCACGCCGCGCTGGCGGAGAAGATCCCAAAGCCCGACCTGTTGGTTTACCTGCGCGCCGGCCTCGACATGCTGATGGCGCGCATCGCCGCGCGCGACCGCCCATACGAGCGCGCCATGGATCGCCGCTACATCGAAAGCCTGCGCCTGGCGTACGACGGCTTCGTCGCCGGGTACACGGACTGCCCGGTGTTGGCGATCGACACGGACGAGCTCAATTTCGTGCAAGATCCCTTCGCGCTCGACTCCGTCCGCGAGCGCATTCGCGCGGCGCTTCGGCAAGGGACGTTTCAGGAGGCCCTGCCCCATATGCCCGTCACGCTCACCGAATCCGATCGCTCGGCGCTCGGCGAGCTGCAGCGGGCGCAGGCGCAGGCCGGCGAGACTCGCCGCGATGCGGTAGCCGAATTCCTGTCGCTGACGCGGAGCGTTGGCGAAGTGAGCGCTGTGCTGCTCGACGGCGGGGATCAAAGGATGCTGCGCCATTCGCTGGCGGCGTGCCTGAGCCGCCTCATGCACCTGGCAGACGCGACCGGCGTAGACCTGGACGAAGCGTATCGCGCTTATTCTGAACGCAAATGAAAATTCCGACGAAAACTTGAAATACGCTCAGCATACGAACTGGACGGGAGAGCACGGTGACTAAACACTTCGTCGCGATCGCGGGAAACGTCGGCGCAGGGAAGTCGAGCCTCGTCGGATTGCTTGCCGACAAGCTCGGCTGGACGCCGTTTTACGAGGCCGTGGACGAGAACCCTTACCTCTCGGACTTCTATCGCGACATGCGCACGTGGTCGTTCCACTCGCAGGTTTTTTTCCTCTCCAAGCGGCTGCGCCACCACCGGCGCCTGCTCGATCATCCCTCGTCGGTGCTGCAAGACCGCAGCGTGTACGAAGACGCCGAGATCTTCGCCAAGAACCTGTACCGCCAGGGCAACATGGACGAGCGGGATTACGGCGTGTATCGCGAGCTGTACGAGGTGCTCACGTTGTACCTGCCGCCGCCCGACTTGGTTGTGTATCTACAGGCGAGCGTGCCGACGCTCCGGAAGCGCATCGCACAGCGGGGCCGCGAGTACGAGCGCGGCATCTCGGCGGACTACCTCGCCAGCCTGAACGAGCTGTACGAAGATTGGATCGCCGGATTCACGCTGTGCCCGGTATTGACTGTGCCTTCCGACGATCTGGACTTCGTCAACCACGGTGCTCATCTCGATCTAGTCGCGTCGATGATCGTGGATCGCCTGTCCAGCGCGCCGGTGGTTTCGACGGTCTGAAGAGGTGCCCTGCTCCCGCTCCGCTTCGCGTGATCAATCCGGCGGTCTGGAGACGACGGATTGATCACGCGAAGGGGCCGCGAGCGCAGCTCAAAGTGAGCACCAGGTGCGAAATCTGGGCTAAGGCGCATGCTCTTTCTTCCCCTTTCCCGCTGTGATATAATCTCGAAAACGTCCGGCCGAGAAAACACCGGTGCGACGTTTATTGTTGCGCCCTGCACGATCGGACGCTCGGGCCGGCGGCGCTGCCGGGCCATGGTGCAATGCTCGCGAACGATAGACATACCAGCTACCTGGATCACCTGACCTGCTCACGCTGCGGCGCAACCTGCGCACCCGACTCGCTTCAGACCACTTGCCCGACATGCGGAAGACCACTCCTGGCCCGATACAACCTGGACGCCGCGCGAGCCAAACTCGACCGTGAGCGGATGGCTGCGCGCCCCGATCGCATGTGGAACTGGCGCGAGCTGCTGCCGGTGCGCGACCCGCAGCACATCGTCTATCTCGGCGAAGGTGGCACGCCGATGTTTCACGCCCGCCGGCTCGGCGAGACGCTGGGCCTGCCCCATTTATGGATCAAGGACGAGGGTCTCAACCCGACCGGCTCTTTCAAAGCGCGCGGCATGGCGGCCGCCGTTTCGCGCGCGATCGAGCTGGGCGCGCGCGAGTTCGTCGTGCCGACGGCGGGCAACGCCGGCGCGGCGGCTGCCGCCTACGGCGCGCGCGGCGGCGCCCGCGTTCACGTCTACATGCCTCAGGACGCGCCCCCAGCGAATCGGGCCGGCGCACAGACGGCCGGCGCCGAAGTGATCCTGGTCGATGGCCTGATCAACGACGCCGGCAGGCTGGCAGCCGCCTACGCGAAAGAGCGAGGCTGGTTCGACCTTTCGACGACGCGCGAGCCGTATCGCGTCGAGGGTAAAAAGACGATGGGGTACGAGATCGCACACCACTTCGGCTGGCGCGCGCCGGACGTCGTCGTCTATCCCACCGGCGGCGGCACCGGCCTGATCGGCATTTGGAAAGCATTTGAAGAAATGCAGGCGCTGGGCTGGATCGACGCGCGCCGCCCACGCATGGTCGCCGTGCAGGCCGAAGGCTGCGCGCCAGTGCATCGCGCGCTTTACGCCGGAGCAGAGCGCTGCGAGGCGTGGCCCGCCGCGCATACGGACGCCGCCGGGCTGCGCGTGCCCCAACCGTTCGCCGACGAGATGATCCTCGACGTGCTGCGCCGAAGCGGCGGCACGAGCGTCGTCGTGAGCGACGGCGCGATGCGGAACGCGCAGGAGTGCATCGGCCGCCGGGAGGGTATCTTGACCTGCCTGGAAGGCGCGGCGACTGTCGCCGCTTTGAGGGCGCTACTCGAGACAGGCTTGCTTCAGGCCGACGAACAGATTGTGTGCCTCAACACCGGAACGAACCTCCACACGGCGCTGCCGCCGCCGAAGGACAGAGTCGATGGCTAATACCGATGCCGATCTCGGTCTTGCCGGCGCGGCGGGCGCCGAATCCGGTCCGGAGAACGCCGGGGCGGCTGCGGCCGATTCGGACAGCCTCGCGGCGCGCGCCGCCGAGCTAGAACGCGCCTACGAGAGCCTCATCGAGGACAGCGTCGTTCCGATCCTGATCACCGATCACGATGGGAAAGTGCTGCGCGCCAACGCAGCTGCCGCCCGGCTCGCCGGTGTGGCGAAGGAAGCGCTTGTCGGCGAGCCGCTCAACAGCAGCCAGTTGTCGATCGGGCTGCGCGTTCTGCAAACAGCCTTGCCCGCCGCCCGACAGAATCCCGAGCTGGGCGAGCGGCTCGAGACGCGGTTGGGCAACCGCAATCTCAGTCTCGACCTGCATACTCGCCACACGGTGTACAATGGGCAGCCGGCGATTCGATGGCTCGTCCACGATCGAACCGCGCTGCAGGAGCTGGAGCGCGTCCGCGACGAACAGGTTTATATGATCGTCCACGACGTGCGCAACCCGCTGGGCAACATCATCAGCAGCCTGGAGCTGCTGAAGGACTCGCTGCAAGATCCGACGATGACGCCCGCGCCGGGCGCGCTGGTGAACATCGCGTTGCGCTCGTCGCGGCGCATTTCGCTGCTCGTCGAATCGTTGATGGACATGACGCGCATGGAAGCCGGGCAGTTCACGTTGAACACGACGACGGCGCGCCTCGACACGCTGATCGAGCACGCCGTCGATTTCGTGAAGCCCACGGCCGATCGAAAGCGCGTCCCGCTCAGGACGGAGATCGAGCCGAACCTGCCGCCGGTGCTGATCAACGTCAACATGATCGAGCGCGTCGTCGTCAACCTGCTCGACAACGCATGCAAGTTCGTGATGCCGGGCCAGGCCGTGACCATCAGCGCGCGGCTCGGCAATGGAGCCGACGTCCACATTTCCGTGCACGACGAGGGGCCAGGCATCCCGCCCGAGGATCAGCGCCGCATCTTCGAAAAATTCAGCCGGGGCGCGGGCATCGGCGGGCAAACGCCCGGCACGGGCCTGGGCCTGGCCTTCTGCAAGCTGGCCGTCGAGACGCATGGCGGGCGCATCTGGGTCGAGAGCGAACTCGGCCAGGGCAGCACCTTCACGTTCACGCTACCTGTCGAAGCCAGTTAGAACATGACCGACTGCCTCTATTACTCCGACCCTACTCTTCGATCGTTCAGCGCTCGCGTCGTCGGGCGGCTTGAGATCGACAACCACCCGGCCGTGATCCTCGATCGCACGGCGTTCTACCCCGAGGGCGGCGGCCAGCCTGGCGACCGGCGGCAGATCAATCAGGCTCAGGTGATCGACGTGCAGGCGCATGACGACGCGGCGCACAGCGCCTGCCCTGAGCGAAGCCGAAGGGTCGTGCACATCCTGTCCGATCCGGTCGCGGAAGACGAAGTGACGTGCGCGATCGACTGGACGCGCCGATTCGACTTGATGCAGCAGCACAGCGGCCAGCATATTCTGTCGCAAGCGTTCGTGCGCCTGCTCGACGCCGAGACAGTCGCCTTTCACCTCAACGACGACCCGAACGAAGGCACGGTCACGATCGATCTGGACCGCGCCGGCTTGCGGCCGGTCGACGTCGACGCCGTCGAGAATCTTGCGAACCAGATCGTGTTCGAAAACCGGCCAGTCACGGCCCGCTTCGTGAGCGGGGAAGAGCTGGCATCGATCCCGCTGCGCAAGCCGCCCACAGTCGTCGCGGCGATCCGCATCGTCGACATCGCGGAGTTCGACCGGTCGGCCTGCGGCGGGACGCACGTAGCGCGCACGGGCGAAGTCGGGCAGATCAAGATCGTCAAGCTCGAACGGCGCGGACCAGAGACGCGCGTCGAGTTTCGCTGCGGACAGCGGGCGCTCGCCGACTATCGGCGCAAGAACGATGTGATCAACCGCGCCGCCGCCGGCCTGTCGATCGGTTTCTGGGAGCTGGAGGCGGCGGCGGCGCGACTGGTCGCGGAAAACAAGGCGTTGTTCAAGCAGTTGGAAGAGGCTCAAGAACGCCTGCTCGAGTTCGACGCGCACGAACTGTTGTCCAACCTGAGAGAGCACGGCCAACTTGCAGTCGCCGCCCACGTGTGGCACGCTCGTGACATGAACGCGCTGCGCAAGCTCGCGAAACAAGTCATCTCGCGGCCGCGCACGGTGGCGCTGCTCGGCTCGGGCGGGGAGAAGCCGGCGCTCGTCTTCGCGCGCTCGAGCGATGTGGCGTTCGACATGAGCCAGCTCGTGCGAGACGCGGCAGCGCACATCGGCGGCAGAGGCGGCGGATCGCCGGACTTCGCGCAGGCAGGCGGCCCGCCGGCGAATGACGAACAGGTGCAGGCGGCGATCGAGTGGGCGGGCGCACAGCTCAGGAACGCGTGAAACGCGATGTGTGAGCCTGCTGTCTTGACCGATTAATGCTATAATGGAAGAGTATTGATCTTCATGAGGTCATGGCATGAAAAAACGCATCACCCCAAATGGCAGAAAGATACGCGGACAGCCCAGATTGATCGGGCGCTATATCGTCACCGACCCTGCGATCTGTCACGGAAAACCGACTTTCCGTGGCACGCGCGTCCTGGTTTCGCATGTGCTCGAGCAGGTTGCCGAAGGGATATCCTGGGATGCCATCGTCTCAGAGTGGCGAGGCAGCATTAACAAAGAAGCGATTGCAGAAGCGGTTCGGCTCGCTAATCGAGCGTTTCTCGATCACGCCAATGAGTACACGGCACCAGAATATGTATTGGAGCGCGTGGCCGCTTGAACATTCTGGACGAGAACATTGGTGAGAGTCAGAGACAGCTTCTGAAAAGCTGGCGCATCGCGGTTCGCCAGATCGGGCATGAAGTAGGCCGGAAGGGGATGAAAGATGAACATGTCATCCCCTTTCTGCTTCGACTGCGCCGCCCCACCTTCTTCACGCTCGACTTTGACTTTTACAGGCGAGACCTTTGCCATTCAAGATACTGCCTGGTGTGCCTGGATGTTGGGAAGTCTGAAGCCGCAGAATTTACGCGCCGTCTGTTGCGGCATCCACATTATGACATGGCTGCGAAACGCATGGGGTGTGTGATTCGCGTCTCCTCTCTTGGGCTCTCCGTGTGGCGTGTCCATGCTGAGAAAGAGGAGCACCTCCATACGGAAAGCCCAAGTGCGAAATGCTCTCTTGAACGACACTGTGCTATGGACAAGATCGCAGGCTCCGTCTACGTCTCCTCATCTTATCGCGGCGTCACCGTCGGCGCGATCCTCACGCCGATGGGCGTGGTGTGCGTCGACGCGCCGATGCTGCCCGCCGACGCGCGTGACTGGCGGGCGAAGATCGCGTCCGTCGCCGGCGCGCCGATTCGCTACGTGATCAATACGGACGCGCATCGCGACCGCGTGCTCGGCCAGCAGTGGCTGGGCGGCGCCGTCGTCGCGACCGAAGCCGCCGCCGATAAGATGCGGACGTACGGCGACACCTTCCGGCAGCAGGTGGCCGATTTCCTGTCGCATCACGGCGCGCCCGAGGCTGCCGAAGAAATCGCGCCTAACCTCAAGGTGGTTCAGCCGCAAATCAGTTTCGGCGGCAGGCTGGTGCTGCACGCGGCCACGCCGCGCATCGAGATCTGGAACGTCGGCGGCGCGAATCCTGCCAGCGCGTGGGTGGTCCTGCCGGATGCCGGCGTTGTCTTCACCGGCGACCTGCTGACGCTTAACGTGCATCCGGTAATGTCCGAATCGAGCACACGCGTGTGGCTGGAGCGGCTGACCGAGCTGCGCAAGCCGTCGTTCCCGGCCCGGAAGATCGTGCCCGGACGTGGGCCGGTCTGCCGCAAGGCCGACACGCAGGTGATGTCGGCTTACCTGCGCGACGTGCGTAGCAAAGTGCGCGCGCTCATCAAGGCGCGCAGGCAGAAGCCGGACGTGGCCTCGCTCGTGGCGGCCTTCCTGCCGCGCTTCCCCATCCCGAACGGTGAGCGCGAGCGCATGCAGCGGCGCATCCGCGCCGGCCTGGAGCATGTGTACGATGAACTGAAGCAGGAAAAATGAGCATCGCAGAATGTAGAATGCAGAATGTAGAATGCAGAATGATGAATGATGAGTGATGAAAGGCAGATCAGCAGGTATCCGACGCCTTTGGTTGAAGTCAATCGCGGCAGCTACGCCGAAGCCGTTCATTACGGCGCGATCGCCGTCGTCGACGCACAGGGCAGCCTCGTCGCCCACGCCGGCGATCCCGACCTGGTCACTTACCTTCGTTCGAGCGCCAAGCCCTTTCAACTGCTACCGCTGGTCGAGTCGGGCGGCGCGGATCGCTTCGGGTTCAATGACAAGGAACTCGCAGTCATGGCCGCCTCGCATTCCGGCGAGCCGCGCCACCTCGAAGCAGTTCGAGGCATCCTCGAAAAGATCGGCCTCGACGAGAGCGCGCTGCAGTGCGGTGTGCATTGGCCTTTGAGTGAAGAGTCGGCGCGCGTGCTGCGAGAGGCCGGGCGCGAGCCGGCGCCGATCTACAACAACTGCTCCGGCAAGCACACCGGCATGCTGGCGCAGTGCGCCGCGCGCGGGCTGAGCACGCACGACTACCTCGACCCACGCCACCCGATCCAGGTCACGATTCTCGAGACGCTCGCCGCACTGTGCCATGTCGATTCCGGCGCGATCGGCGTAGGGATCGACGGATGCAGCGCGCCGTGCTTCGCCATTCCGCTGCGCGCCTGCGCGCTGGCGTTCGCCTGCCTGGCCGATCCATTCGGCCTGCCGGAGCCGCGTCGCAGCGCCATCCAGCGCGTCGTGCGGGCGATGATGGCCTATCCCGAAATGGTCGGCGGCGAGGGGCGGCTCGACACGGATTTGATGCGCGCAGCGCAAGGGCGCCTGATGTGCAAGGGGGGCGCGGAAGGGTACCACGGCATCGGCGTCGTGAAGGGCGGGCTGGGGATTGCCATAAAAATCGTCGACGGCAACGGTCAACGCGCCGGCGGACCGGCTGCGATCGAGGCGCTGCGCCAGATGGGCATTCTCGACGGTGGCGAGGTCGAGTTGCTGCGGAAGCATTACCGCCCGGCGGTGAGGAACCATCGCGGGCTGGAGGTGGGCGAAGTGCGGCCTGTGTTTGAGCTGGTCTACGAATCAAGAGAACTGTTCACTGTTCACCGTTTACTGATGACGGATAACGGATTGGGTGACTACAGTACCTGTCAAATGCGATCTTGATTGTGCTATAATTGCTCGTCAGAGGATGCTGAATGCTCAAGAATCTGTTCACAAAGGTGGTGGGCGATCCGAACGATAGGGAGCTTGCCCGCCTTCAGCCGCTCGTCGACCAGGTCAACGCGCTCGAACCCGAATTGGAACGGCTCTCCGACGGTGACCTGCGCGCCATCACGGACGAATTTCGCGCGGGCGTCGCCGAAGCGACCGGCGACCTCAAGGCGCGACTGGATGCAGCGCGGGCCGAAGCGCAGGCCGAGGAAGACCTCGACGCGCGCCGCCGGCTCGATCTAAACGTCAAGAAACTCGACGACGAATTGTTCAAAATCGAGCAAGCGCTGCTCGACGAGTTTCTGCCGCGCGCGTTCGCTGCCGTCCGCGAGGCGGCCAAGCGCACGATCACTCAGCGCCACTTCGACGTGCAGTTGATCGGCGGCATCGTCCTCCACCAAAACAAGATCGCCGAGATGAAGACCGGCGAGGGCAAGACGCTGGTCGCCACGCTGCCGCTGTACCTCAACGCGCTGGCGGGCCACGGCGCGCACCTGGTGACGCCCAACGACTACCTGTCCAAGTTCGGCGCGCAGTGGATGGGGTCGATTTATCACGCGCTCGGCCTGACCGTCGGCGTGATCCAGCACGAAAGCGCTTTCCGCTTCGATCCGGATTTCAAGACCGAGGACGACCGCTACGACAAGCTGCGCCCCGTCCCTCGGCGCGAAGCGTACACTGCCGACATCACCTACGGCACCAACAACGAGTTCGGCTTCGACTACCTGCGCGATAACATGGTGTGGAGCCTGAGCCAGACGGTTCAGCGGCCGCTGTATTACGCGATCGTCGACGAGGTGGACAACATCCTCATCGACGAGGCGCGCACGCCCCTGATCATCAGCGGGCCGGCGGAGGAGTCCAGCGACAACTACCACAAGTTCGCCGAGCTGGTGCGCCGTCTGCGGCCCAGCACGAACGGCGATATGAAAGACGAGGAGCCGGACGGCGATTACGTCGTCGAAGAGAAGACGCGCAACGCCACGCTGGCCGAGGCGGGCGTCGAGAAGGTGGAGCGCGCGCTCGGCCTCGACAACCTGTACTCGCCGGAGAACTCCGCGCTGCTGCCGTACTTCGACAATGCGCTGCGCGCCCACGCCGTGTACAAGCGCGACAAGGATTACATCGTCAAAGACGGCGAAGTGATCATCGTGGACGAGTTCACCGGCCGCTTGATGTACGGCCGCCGCTACAGCGAAGGCCTGCACCAGGCGATCGAAGCCAAGGAGAACGTCACCGTCCAGCGCGAGAGCCTGACTTACGCGACGATTACCTTCCAGAACTACTTCCGCATGTACCGCAAGCTGGCGGGCATGACCGGCACGGCCAAGACCGAAGAGGAAGAGTTTCAGAAGATTTACAACCTGGACGTCGTCGTCATTCCGACCCACCGGCCGATGATCCGCGACGACTACGCGGACGTGATCTACAAGACCGAGGCGGCCAAGTTCAAAGCCGTCGTCGACGAAATCGACGAACTGCACGAGATGGGGCGGCCGGTGCTCGTCGGCACGGTCGCGATCGAAACGTCGGAGCGGCTGTCGGGCACGCTCAGACGCCGGGGCATCCCGCACAACGTGCTGAACGCGAAGGAGCACGAGAAGGAGGCGGGCGTCATCGCCCAAGCGGGCCGCGCCGGCACAGTAACCGTCGCCACTAACATGGCCGGTCGCGGCGTGGACATCCTGCTGGGGGGCAATCCCGAGGGCCTGGCCCGCGAGACGCTGCGCCGGCAGGGCAAGGACCTCACCCAAATCACGAAGGAGGAATGGCGGGCAGCGCTCGAAGAGGCAGAGCGCAAGTGCGCCGAAGAGAAGAAGAAGGTGATCGAGCTGGGCGGTTTGCACATACTCGGCACCGAGCGGCACGAGGCGCGCCGCATCGACAACCAGTTGCGCGGGCGCGCCGGCCGCCAGGGCGATCCCGGCTCCAGCCGCTTTTACATCTCGCTGGAAGACGACCTGATGCGGCGCTTCGGCGGCGATCGCATCAAGGGTATCATGGACTGGGCGAAGATGGAAGAGGATGTACCGCTAGAGCACTCGCTGCTGAGCAAGACCATCGAGCAGGCGCAGACGCGCGTGGAGGGCTACAACTTCGACGTGCGCAAGCACGTGCTGGAGTACGACGACGTCATCAACAAGCAGCGCGAAGTGATCTACGCGCAGCGCCGCAAGATCCTGACCGAGAAGAATCTCCGCCCGATCATCTTCGACATGATCGCGGACGAGATCGGCGCGATGGTGCGGCAACACACGCAAGCCAAGTACGCCGACGAGTGGGACCTGGGCGGGCTGATGTCGGCTGCGCGCGGCTTAATCCCGTTGCCGGCCACGCTCACGATCCGGGACTGGAAGGGCCTCGGCGCGGACGAGATCGAGGATCAGGTGCTCGAATATGCCGAGAAAGCGTACGACGAAAAGGCGCGCCAGCTCGGCGAGATCATGCCCGAGGCCGAGCGGATCACCCTGTTGCGCGCCGTCGATCTGCACTGGGTGCGTCACCTGACGGATCTCGACATTCTCCGCGAAGGCATCGGCCTGCGCGCCTACGGCCAGCAGAACCCGCTGATCGCATACAAAAAGGAAGCCTTCGAAACCTTCGACGAGATGAATGAGTCGATTCGCAGCCAGGTGGCGCGCGACATTTTCCGCGTGCAGGCATCTTCGCCTTCGGCTCGACCCTCCCCCCTTCGGGGGTCGCAGGCCGCGGCGCCGGCTGCGCGAGCGGCGCGCGCCCCCCTTACAGGCGGCGCGAAAGGCCAGAGACCCGTGCGCAAGGCCGCCGTGGAGACGGTCGGGCGCAACGCGCCGTGTCCCTGCGGAAGCGGCAAGAAATACAAGCACTGCCACGGCCGACCCGGCGCCGAGCCGTGGCCGGCAGGCGCTGGGGGCGCAGTTCACGGCAGGCCGGCGAAGTAATCTGACTCCGTTGCGTTGCGGCCCCTCCCTAACCCTCCCCCGCGATGGAAAAGCACATCGCAGGGGAGGGGGGCCGCGTTCAGGCGGCTCGGCCACATGTGTTTGCGGTGCACGGACGGCGCGATTCGAAACATTGGACAATCCGCCGGTAGCGCACCGGCAGTTTCTTACGGAGGGTAGCGTTGAGGAGGTCGTCGATGACGAATGCGGGAGGTGATCTGGCTGCTCGGCTGATGGGCGACATGGATCCCGAGCTGCTGGATTTCTTGAAAACCAAAGTGAACTCCTTTGTCAAATGGGATCTCGTGCGTTTCTTTTATGAGAACCCCAATTCGACCGACACGGCGGATAATGTGGCGCGCTACGTCGGGCGCGACGTGAGCGCCATCGAGGTCGAGCTGGGCGAGCTGGTCGGCACCGGCGTGCTCGAGCGCTCGCGGGTCGGCGACTTGTGGGTGTACTCGCTGGTCAGCGACGCCGAGACGCGCAAGCGGGTCGATCAATTCATCCTGGCCTGCGACGACCGGCAATTCCGCGTGAAGGCTATCTATCACATTATTCGAGGCATGCGATGAGCGAGCGAGTCAAGACAGGAATCGCCGGACTGGACGAGATGCTCGGCGGCGGTTTTCTGAGCGAGACGGCCAATCTGGTCGAAGGCGCGCCCGGCACCGGCAAGAGCACGCTGGGCATGCAGTTCATCGTCAACGGCATTCAGCGCTACGACGAGCCGGGCATCATCCTGACCTTCGAAGAGTTTCCGGCACAATATTATCGCGATGCGGAAACCTTCGGCTGGCCGTTCCGCGCGCTGGAGACGGCCGGCAAGCTGCGCGTGATCATGACCAGCCCCGAAGTGAGCCGGGCCGATCTGGAACGCGTCGGCGGGCGCATCGAATCGCACGTGCGCGAGATCGGCGCCCGGCGCATCCTGGTCGATAGCCTGTCGCACTTCGAGCGCATCACGCGCGACCCGATCGAGCTGCGCGGCGTCGTGTATTCCTTCGTTAACGCGCTCAAGCGCGAGGGATTGACCAGCCTGCTGACTCGCGAAAGCCCGGCCTTGATCGGCGAAGGCGATCTGAGCGACGAGGATGTGGCCTTCATCATGGATTCCTTCCTCATGCTGCGCTACGTCGAGATCGACAGCGCCGTCCGCAAAGCGCTGCTCGTCCTGAAAGTGCGCGGCAGCGGGCACGCCAAAGACATTCGCCAGTTCGAGATCACCGGCAACGGCATCGAGGTGCGCTCCAAGTTCGAGGGCCGCGAAGGCATCCTGAGCGGCAGCCCGCACCGCATGGCCGAGTCGTTTGTCGAGGCCTTTGTGCGGCGCTGACGGCGGCCTGCCCCGCCGCCGCTGTCCCTTCGCCTTCGCTCAGGGCAGGCTCTGTGACCTGTGCTCCTCACCACGAGGCAGGCCCTTCGACTCCGCTCAGGGCAGGGTTTCCAATCCGCTATGATCCCGCTGGCCGGCATTCTCACCATCGCCTTTTGGAGCATCGTTGAGATCCTGCTCGTCATCCTGTACGCGATCGCTCGCTTCTATCAAGCCACTTCGGGGCAGGTATCGCACTACAGGTTGTTCGTGATTCCGATGATCCTGCTGGGAGCCGGCGGCGTGCGGTATGCGCTGCTCGGCGACTTCGTGGACGATCCGCTCGGAGATGCGCTGTTCGTAGCGGGAAGCGTTTTTTTGGTCACGCTATCGGCCTGGCTGGTGCGCCTGATGACCGGAGGGCGGCGGTGATCCTGCTCAATATCCCCTTCAGTGTTTCCGGCCTAGCCGCCGTCATGGTCGTGCTGTACATCCTGGCCGCGTTGAGCCGCCGGCTTGGTGCCGTCACGAAGATGAAGCCGTACTATCGTGGCTTCTACGTGGCCATGGCGTGCCTCGCCATCGCCATCGGCGCGGCGGTGCTGCGGCGGCCCATGATTCCGTCCGATCCTTCGACTCCGCTCAGGGCAGGCCTTTCCATTTATCTCTTCCTCTTCTATCTGCCGCTGCTGCTGTCGGGCATCATCGGCCTTGTCGTGGCTTATCGATACTGGGGGTGGCTGTTCCGGGAGCGTATCTAGTGAGCGATGCACCCGAAAACCCCGATCGGAAAAATCAGCTTCCGCTGAATCCTGCCCTGAGCCGAAGCCCTGAACGCAGTGAAGGGGCAGTCGAAGGGGAGGCAGTCTCGCACGCCGTCGACGCGGGCGACCCCCTCCGCTCCACTACGGGGGCAGGTGGTGCGGCGCGCAGGCCATCCGGCGTGGATCGCCGGTCGTTGGCCGTGCTGCAGGAGATTGCGCTCGCGCTCAACTCAACGGCGCGCATGGGCGACGTGCCGGAACTGATCCTCACGCAGCTCCAGCGCGTGCTGCCTTACCACAGCGCCTCGATCTTCATGACGGAAGACGGCGTGCTGCGCCCGGTAGTGACGCACAGCCCGCACGGCGCGCCGCTCGTCCACGCTACGCGCGATCGCGACTACACCGACCTCAGTGCGTTGCGCGAGGTCGTCACGACGCAGCGCTCGATCTTGCTGAGCGATACGCGGAGCGATCCCCGCTGGCAGGGTCTGGAAAGCCCTGCGAAGTCCCCGACCGAAGGGAGTGGGGAGCGGAGCGAAGGGGTTGGCTGCTGGCTGGGCGTGCCGCTGCTGGTGCGCGATCGGTTGATCGGCGTACTCGCGCTGGAGCACGTCGAGCGGGCAGCTTACGGCGAAGATGATGTGCGCGTGGCCGAAGTATTCGCCGCGCAGGCTGCCATCGCGATTGAGAATGCCCGGCTGCTGGAGGAAGCCCGGCGCCGCGCCGATCACATGGCCGCGCTGAACGAAGTCGCCGCGACGGTCAGTCAGGCGCTCGACCTGGAGCAGACGCTGCGCATCGCGCTCGACAAAGCGCTCGACGTCATGGGCGTGGAGGCGGGCGCGATCAGCCTGATCGACGAGGCGGCCGGCGAGCTGGTGATTCGTGCCCACCGCGGTTGGCGAAACAGCGAGCTGGCGCAAGGCATGCGCATCAAGCTCGGTCAGGGGCTGTCCGGGCAGGCTGTGGTTACGGGCGAGGTCGTCGTCACCGGGGACGTGCGCGGCGATCCACGCCTGGCCGTGCCCCGCTTCGCAGAAGAAGGCGTGCAGGCGATGGCGCTTGCTCCCATGCACGCGCGGGGACGCGTCGTCGGCGTTTTCAGCGTCATGCACTATACGCCGCACGAATTCACCGAGGATGCCATCCGATTCCTGACGGCGCTGGCCGATCAGATCGGCGTCGCCATCGACAACGCGCAGCTTTACGAGGCGGAGTACACACGCCGGCGCACATCCGAGGCCCTGCGCCACATCTCCGGCGTGCTTGCCTCAACGCTGGATCTGGATCAAGCGTTTCGCATCACCCTTCAGCATTTGCCCGAAGTCGTCCATTACGACCGCGCCGGCATCGCGCTCCTTCATGGCGACCGGTTTCGCATGTGCGCTGCGCACGGTTTCGACTCAATCGACACGCTGCTCGGCACGCAGGTCCCCCTTCAGCCCGATTCCCTGCTGGGTCGCCTGATCCGAGAGAAGCGTCCGCTCATCGTCTCCGACGGGCCGGAGCAGCCCGTTTGGGGCATGGGTGCGTTGGACGATCCCGGCCTCCGATCGTGGATGGGCGCGCCGCTGCTCGCGCGCCTGGACACCGTCGGAGCGCTGATCGTGGAGTCGCGCCGCGCGCGGGCCTACCTGGAAGAAGACGCGGCTATCCTGTTCAGCCTGGCGAATCACCTGGCCATCGCCGTCGAAAAAGCGCGCCTCTTCACGGCGGAATCTCGCCGCGCTGCGCAGTTAGCCGTGATCAACGAGGTCGCTCGACACATCACGGCGACGCTCGACCTGGACGAGCTGCTCCAGCGCGCTGCAAATCTGATTCATCAGCATTTTGGCTGCCGCTCAGTCGGCCTGTTCGCCCTCGACCCCCACGCCCGCGAAGCGGTCTTCAGCCACGGCGCGGGCGAGTGGAGCGAGCGCATCGAACGGGGTTATCGCCAGTCGATCGATCGCGGTTTGCTTGGGCGTGCGCTGCGCACGGGCCAGCCCATCGTGGCCAACGATCTGGCTGAGGCCGCGGAATACTTCTCGCCGATCGGTGAGCTGGCCAGCGGATCGGCGCTCGTCATTCCGCTTCAGCGTAGCGGCGCCGTCATTGGCGCGCTCGCCATGCGACACGCAGACGTGAATCACTTTCGCGGCGACGTGATCGAGACGGCGCAAACACTGGCCGACCAACTGTCCATCGCGGTCGATAATGCGCGGTTGTACCAGGAAACCAAGCGGCGTCTGGACGAATTGACCGTGGTGCACGAGATGGCACTTGCCGGCACATCGGCGCTGGACGTCGGCGACGTCAGCCAGCGCGCGGTCGAGGCGCTGCAGCGCAGACTCAACTTCGACTTCATGGCGCTGTTTCTTCTCGACGCGCCGGGCGCGGCGCTCGAGCTGCGCGCGACTTCGAAGCCGGAGGAGGCGAACACGCGCCACGCACGCATCGAGGTTGGGCGCGGCCTGGTCGGCACGGCGGCGCGGACGGGACAGCTGGTGAACTCAGAGGATGTGCTCCAAGACGCGCGCTATCTGCCAGGCCTGCCCGGCATCCGGTCGGAGTTGGCCGTTCCGCTCACGGTGGGCGAGCGCGTCGTCGGCGTGCTCGACGCGCAGAGCGCGCGCCCGTCCGCTTTCTCGCACGACGACGAGCGCCTGCTCCTCACCGTCGCCAGCCAATTGGCGGTGATGCTCGACAAGGCCCGCCTGCATCAGGAGACGGAGAAGCGCTTGAAGGACGTGCTGACGCTGCAATCCTTCGCCCAGCAGATCAGCGCCTCTCTCGACTTGAGCGAAGTGCTCGACTCGATCGTCATCACCCTCAAAGAGGTGCTGAGCTGCCGCGGCGTGAGCATCGCGCTGCTCGTCCCCGATTCGCAGATGCTGGAAATCCGGGCCGCTGCAGGCATTCAGGCCAGGTGGAAGCGCGAAGCTAAGCTGAAGCTGGGCGAAGGCATCAGCGGCAAGGTCGCCAGCACCGCCAGGTCGATTTATGTGCCCGATACGCTTGCCGAAGAGAACTTCATCTTCTTCGATCCGGTCGTGCGCTCGCTGCTGTGCGTGCCGCTAACCATTAAGGATCGTGTCATCGGGACGCTGACTGTCGATCAGAGTGTGGCCGATGCCTTCACCGAGGGCGACGAGCGTCTGCTGACGATCGCCGCCGCGCAAGCCGCCGTCGCCATCGAAAACGCGCAGTTATACGAGGAGCTGAAAGAGCGCGCCCGCAAGCTGGAACACGCGTACCGCGAGCTTCAGGAGGCGGATCGGCTCAAGGACGAGCTGGTGCAAAACGTGAGTCACGAGCTGCGCACACCGCTCACTTTCGTCAAGGGCTACGTCGAACTGCTGCTCGAAGAAGACATGGGACCGATCAACGAGCGCCAACGCGAGAGCCTGGCTATCGTCGCCGAAAAAGCCAGCCAGGTCACACGCCTGGTCAGCGACATCATTTTTCTGGAGCAGATCGAGCGCGAGTCGCTACAGCTCGGCGACGTGCAAATGGTCGAGGTGGCGCAGTTGGCGCTGCAGGGCTGTGAGGTCACCACCGCAGCCGCCGGTATCCGCCTGCGCCTGGAGGTGGAACCGGACCTGCCGACCATCAGGGCGGACCGCGATCGTCTCAACCAGGTGTTTGACAACCTGCTGGCTAACGCAATCAAATTCAGCCCGAGCGGCGGCGTCATCACCGTCGGCGTGTACCGGGAGATGGACGCGATCCTGGTCACCGTGGCGGACACGGGTATCGGCATTCCTCGCGATCGGTTGCATCGAGTGTTCGAGCGTTTCTACCAGGTCGACGGCTCGTCCACGCGGCGATTCGGCGGGGCCGGCGTCGGCCTGGCCATTGTCAAGCGTATCGTCGAGGCGCACGGCGGGCGTATCTGGGTCGAGAGCGAGCCGGGCAAAGGCACGACGTTCTATTTCACACTTCCTTTCAACCGCCCGCTGGCGTCCCTGGCGGCGGGCAGTTCCCCATGAATCAGGCCCGACGCTCCGACGCCGCCCCACAGCGTTTGCCGGACCCTTCGGCACTCCCGGGGGTCGCAGGGCAAGCTCTGCGCCACGTCGTACACAGCCTGCCCAAGGCCGATCTGCACCGCCACCTGGAAGGATCGCTGCGGCTCTCGACGCTGGTCGAGATCGCCCAAGAGCACGGCGTGGACCTGCCATCCTACAACATCGAAGACCTACGGCCCTACGTCCAGATCACCGACGACCCCGCCAATTTTCATCGCTTCCTCGAAAAGTTTCGCCTGCTTCGCCGCTTCTACAAGACGCCTGAAGCGGTCGCCCGCGTCGCCTACGAAGCGGTGGCCGACGCAGCCCAGGACAACGTGCATTATCTCGAGCTGCGCTTCAATCCCGCTGCGCTGGCCCGCACGCAAGGTTTTTCATACGAGGAGGTCACCGACTGGGTGATCGAAGCGGTGGATCGGGCGCAAGCGGACTATCCCATCACGGTGAGGCTGATTGCGACGGCCGTGCGCAACGAGGGGGTGGAAAACGCCAGGCGGATCGCGGAGGTCGCCATCGCCCGTAAGGAGCGTGGCATGGCCGGACTGGATCTCGCCGGCGATGAGGTCAACTTCGACGCGGCGCCCTTCGCGCCGGTCTTTCGTGAGGCGCACGAGGCCGGCCTGGGCATCACGATCCATGCCGGCGAAGCAGGCGGCGCGGACAACGTACAGCACGCCGTCCTCGATATGGGCGCCACGCGCATCGGGCACGGCGTCCGGGCGATCGAGAACTCGGACGTCATCAAGCTGCTGCGCGAAAGGCACGTCACCCTGGAAGTGTGCCCCACCAGCAACTTGCAGACGGGCGTCATGCACAATTTCAGCCATCACCCGCTGCGCGACCTGTACATGCTCGGCGTGGCAGTGACGCTTAACACCGACGATCCCAGCGTGTCGGACACGACGCTCACGGACGAATATCTGGTGGCGCTGATGACGATGGGCATTCGCATGAGCCACTTGCGCCGGATGAACGTGAACGCGCTGCGAGCGGCTTTTCTGCCCGAGGATGTGCGCCGCGAGATGGAACAGAAAGCGATGGCCGAATTCGACCGGCTGCTGGAGGGTTTTACGTAGGGCGCGCGAAATCCGCTCACGAGGCTTTCCGCGTCCTCGGCTCGCTACGCAGTCTGCGGTGACACCGGTCTTTGTTTGAACGGTATTGAGTTTAGCTCGACGTCTCCCACGTGCGCACGGCGCGCAGCACGATCTCGCGCGTGGCCGCATCCGGTATCTCGTCCGGAGTTCGATAGAAACTGCCGTCGACCTCGACCACGAGGCTGCCATCGGGCAGCGCGCCCATGTGAATCGAACGGATCGCCAGGTCGGGGCGCCGTCCCAATTCCAACTGAAGGATCTGCTCGATTTGAGCGATGATGCTGCCCTCCGGGGCAGAGTAGGTAGCCTGTTTTGGTCTGCGCGGCCCGGTCGGAGGCGGCACGGGCGGTCCGGGATCGCTGACGACGCTGATACGCTGAGGCGCTGTCGATTCGGGCGATGCCTTCGAGGCAAGCCCGGCGAAGGCTTTGAGTCCATCAATGGCGCTGACGATCTTCGCCGCCGCTTTGTCGTCGTGGACGTCGCCGAGCCGGCGATACCGCTGGCCTTCGATCTCGACGACCCACTCGCCGGTGGCCGCGTCACGCGCCAGCAACACCACATCCGGCGGCAGTTTCCGCGGCCATTCGTTCATCCGGTAAGGCGGCTCCCGCTTCGGCGCTTGCCCGGAGGCAGCGGCCGGCAGACGGCCATGATCTGATTTGCTTCGGCGGCGGCCGCGCAGTCCGGCCAAAATGCCTCCCAGCACCAGGAGCGCACCGATCAGCAGCGCTCCCACGATGAGAATGAGTTGCTCCGGCTCCATCGTTCCAGTCTCAACCTCTGAGTGATTGGCAGGTTGCGCAGAAGTAGGTTCCCCGCTGTCCGACGACGGTGCGGCGGATCGGCTGCCTGCAGCGGCGGCACGGCCGATCGGCGCGAGCGTACACGCGAAACTTGTAATCGCCCGATCGGTATACCCGGTCGAACGACGCGCCGTTCCGCTTGATGCCCTCGCGCAATGCAGCGCGGATAGCCCGATACAGCGCCCGGGTCTCGGCCTCGCTCAACGAATCGGCGCGCCGTAGGGGATGCAATCTGGCCAGCCACAATGCCTCGTCGGCGTAGATATTGCCGATCCCGGCGATGAACGTCTGATCGAGAAGCAGTGACTTCAAGCGGCCTTTCCGCTTCCGGAGTCGCTGCCTGAAACCGTCGAGCGTGAATTCATCGCTCAGCGGCTCGGGACCGAGCCGCTCTGTGATGACCTCGGGATGCGGTACCAGGTACATCCGCCCGAACTTGCGCATGTCGTTGAAGTGCAGCCGGCGGCCGCCCGATAGATCGAAGATCACGCGATCGTGTTTGTCAATAGGCTTTGGGTGCGATGTCACGTCCAGTTGGCCGGACATCTTCAGGTGGATGAGTAGGTAATCGGTAGGCACTTGAGACGATTTGGCGCTCAGCGCGAAGACCAGGTACTTAGCGCGGCGGTCGATCGCGTTCACGCGCAAGCCGGGCAGCCGCCGCGTGAATTCTCTGACCGATGGCTGCGCGACGGTGCGCGGCCAGTACACCCGCACGGCAGTAATGGTACGCCCGATCAGGGGTGCGCGCAGGGCGCGCGCGTAAGATTCTACTTCGGGGAGCTCAGGCATCAGGGCATCCCGACGGCGTCTTTCACCTCGGCCAGCACCTGCGCGGCGATGGCCGCCGCCTTCCGCGCGCCATCCTGGAGCACGTCGTCGATCAGGCTGGGCTGCGCGGCAAGTCCGGCGCGCCGGGCGCGGAACGGTTCGAGGTGTGCGTTCAAGTTGCGCGCCAGGATTTTCTTGCAGTCGACGCAGCCGATGCCCGCCGTCGTGCAATCCGTGTAAATCTGATCGACCTCACCCGGCGAGAAGACCCGGTGCAGCGAGTAGACATTGCACACTTCCGGCCGGCCGGGGATGCCGCGGTGCGTGCGCTGCGGGTCGGTGACCATCATCATGACGCGCTGCTGCGTCTCCTCCGGCGTCGCCGCCAGCTCGATGTGATTGTCGAGCGATTTGCTCATCTTGTTCTCGCCGTCGATGCCGAGGATCTTGGGGTACTCGGTGAGCTTCATCTGCGGCTCGACGAGCACCGGCTTGAAGCGGTGGTTGAAGGTGCGGACGATCTCGCGGGTGAATTCCAGATGGCTCTCCTGGTCGGCGCCGACCGGAACGACGTCGGTCTTATACAGCGCGATGTCGGCGGCCATCAGCACGGCGTAGCCGGGCAGCGCGTAGTTGACGTTGTGCGGCTGTTGGCGCACTTTCTCTTTGAAGGTCGGCAGGTCGGTCAGCTTGCCGAGCGACGTGATGGTCGAAAGGATCCAGTGCAGCTCGGTAACCATGGGCACGTGCGACTGGACGAAGACGATGGTGCCCAGGGCCGGGTCGATGCCGGCGGCGAGCCAGTCGAGCACCATCTCGCGCGTATAGGCTTTGAGATCGTCGGTCTGCTCCAGCGTCGTCAGCGCGTGCAGATCGACGATGCAGTAAACACACTCGTAGTCGTCTTGCAGCGCGACGTAGTTTTGAATCGCGCCGAGGTAATTGCCGAGGTGCTGGCGGCCCGTCGGCCGGGCGCCGGAAAAGACACGGCCTTTCTTAGCCACGCGCGGTCTCCATGATGCAGATCAGTTCGGGGCGAGTTTACCACACCCCCGCCTGCCGGCAAAGCCTGACCCATTACGATCGAAAATGCCTCTTCACTTCCGACGCATATTTCGCCCCGACCGTATGGGCATGCTCGCGCAGCCATTCGCTCAGATGCGTGCGCCCGGTCAGCGGGCCGCTTGACACCAGCAAGCCGCCCATCAGGCCATCGACCTCCTCCTGCGTAAGCACGACGTCGCCGACGAAGACGCCGATCACTTGCGACAGGAACAGCGCAAGCCGCGGCGGCAGGTGGACGATCCGCGCCCGGCTGCGCACAGCACGTTTGATGGTTCGGACCAGTGCATCGAACGTGTACACCTCCGGGCCAGCCGCATCGACCACCAAATTGTCGCTCTGGCTGCCGGCGCTCACCATCAGTTCGGCCACGTCTTCCACGAAGATCGGCTGTACCCGGTAATCACCCTCACCCAGAATGGCGAAGACCGGGAAACGGCGCAGCAGCCAGGCGATGTTATTGATCAGAATGTCTTCGTCGCCGAAGGTCACCGTCGGGCGGACGATGGCGTACGAGAGGCCGGATTCCATCAACGCCTTTTCAAGCAAAGCCTTCCCCCTGTAGTAGGGCAGCGGCGAATCCTCAGACGGGTTGGTCACGCTGACGTGCACGACGCGCCGGACGCCGGCCTGTTGGGCAGCGCGGAACAGTGTCTTGGTGTTTTCGACCGCCGCCTCGAACGTCGCCGAGCCGTAGTCGAAGCGCACCCAGTAGGTGTTGTACAGCGCCGCCGCGCCGCGCAGGCTCTCGATCAAAGCCTCGGGCCGGTCGAAGTCGAACGGGGCGACGCTCACCCGATCGCCAAACGGGCTGGGCCGATCGGGATGCCCGGTCAGCGTCTTGACGCGCTTGCCCATGGATAGCAAGCGGCGCGCCACGTACTTCCCGGTATAGCCGAATGCGCCGGTCACAACATTCAGTTCAGAAGTTCCCATGAGCCTCCCTTTCCTTGAGTTCCTTGAGTTCCTTTCTTCAGGCTTGACCCCTTTGCAGGGAACTGATGGTATTCAAGGGATTGGGAGCATGTATCGCATGATCGGGCGCGTCTCCGAGCGGCGCGCCACTTCGACGAAGCCTGCCTTGCGAAACGCGGAGGCCATGCCGGTGAAGGCGTACACTTCGGGCATGCTGTCTTTCTTCGGCTCGATCGGATAGCCCTCGACGATCGTCGCGCCGTGTCGAGCTGCGTATTCGATGGCCGCCTTGAGCAGCGCCACAGTCGCGCCCTTGCGCCGCCAGGGTCGCGCAATGAAGAAGCAGGTGACCGACCAGACGGGTTGGTCGTCGACGCGCTTCAACGTCGGGGACCGATCGAGAACGGGATACGCCTCGCGCGGCGCGACAGCGCACCAACCGATCGGTCGGCCGCCGGCGTAGGCGAGGATGCCCGGCTCCTCGCCCGATGCGACGATCTTCTTGAACGCGCGTTTGTTGCCGTCACCTTGGCGCCGCTCGAACTCCGATCGTTTCAAGCGCCACCACATGCACCAGCATCCCCCGACCGCGCCGCGCGGGCCGAATAGCGCTTGAAGATCGCGCCAGCGATCGGGAGTAAGCGGATGAAACTCGAGCGCTGGTTTGTCACTCATCCTTCGGCACTCATCCTTTCGCTAGGGTTACCACAGCACGGAAAAGCCGGTACGCCGACGGCATATCTTCCGCCGTGAATTCCACGCGCCTGTCTTCCCGACGTGCGCCGGACAAAAGCATCGCCCGATCGACCATCTCGGACTTCGCGAACTCGATCGCGACGGCGATTGGCGACTCCAGGCGATAGGGCGACGCGGCCCGGCCCATGCGCAGCCGGTTGACGGCGCGGCTCGCCGCTTCGCGGATCTTCTTCTGCGCGGCCTCGGGCGGCAGGCATTCGGCTGCCATCCGCCCGGTCGCGTACTTGACGACGGCGACCTCGACCGCGCCCAGCGTCTCGACCGCCTCGGCGCACGCCGTCTGATCGCCGGAAATCATGATCACCGGCGCGTCGAAGTGGCCGCACACAGCCGCGTTCAGGCCGATCTCGCCGGTGATCTTACCGTTGAGCCACAGGTTCGCCACGCGTGAATCGGACCAGGTGTGATCGAGGATGGCGTTCGGCGATCCGGCGCGCGCGTGATAGCCGACGAACATCACGCCGCCCACGTCCACGTCGACGCCTTGCACCATGGACAGCGGCGACGGCCCGCCGGAATTCAGCCGCGCGCGTAGGTCAAGCTCTTCGACCAGAATATTCAAGTTGTCCCGGTGGCCGTCAGTGGCGGCCACCTCCTCGGCGCAGGCGTCGAACGCCCCGGCGATCGCCGCATTCACGTCTTGGGTCATGATGCGCCGGAAGCGCGCATACTCGGCGTGCCCGGGTGTGACTTGATCCCAATGCACCACGCCGGAAATGCCTTCCATGTCGGCGGCGATGAGAATCTTCATTTTGCGCTGAGCTCCTCGAGCATGTATTTGACCCGCTCTCTCAGCAGCGGCAAGTCGATGCGCTTGCCGGATGTGGATTTGTCAATCCACGCCGACCGCTGCGAAATATGGGCTAAGCATCCTGCTTGCGATCCAAACAGCACCATCCGTACCAGCCGCTCACCGTACAGTGCTTCAAATCGCCGGCGCAACTCGGACAGAATCGTCTTTAGTTGCTCATTCATGGCTACACCTTCCCCACCGCGCGCGCCTTTTCCAGCACCTTCTGCGCCGCCTTGACGACCGGCATATCGACCATCTTCCCGTCCAGCGCGAACGCGCCCGCACCCTCGGCCTGGTGCGCCTCGAATGCTTCGACGATGCGCCTGGCATGTGCAATCGCCTCGTCCGATGGCGTGAACGCCGCCTGCACCGGCTCGACCTGATTGGGATGAATGATCTGCTTGCCGGTGAAGCCCATGCGCGCGCCTTCGAGCGACTCGCGTATCAGGCCCTCCGTGTCCCGAAAGTCGACGCATACCATGTCGATGGCCTGGAGATCGAACGCGGCCGCGTGCGTCACCACTGTGCTGCGTGCGTAGAAGACTTCCCATCCTTCGCGCGTGCGCGTCGCGCCGAGATCGCCGGCCAGGTCTTCCGCGCCGAAGATCAGCGCGACCAGGCGCCGGTCGCAGCCGGAGATGTCCCGCAGGTTGATAATGCCTCGCGCTGTCTCGACGATGGCCAGCACGTTGGTCGAGCCGAGCGGCCAGCCGCGCGCCTGCTCGGCGCCGGTCAGCCGCCAGCATAGCCACTCGACCTCCTCGGCGGACTCGACCTTCGGCAGCACGTAGCCATCGGGCCGGCCGTCGATCGTCGCCGCCAGGTCGTCGGCCTCCATGCCCGACCCGACCGGGTTGATGCGCACCAACCGCTCAGATCGGCCGAAGTCGAGCGCGCGCAGCGCCTGGACGATCGTCTCTCGCGCCGCCTGCTTGCGGTTGAGCGCCGTGCCGTCTTCGAGGTCCATGCACACGCAGTCGACGTCTAGGGTCGCCGCCTTGCCGATCTTGCGCATGTCGTCGCCCGGCATGTACAGCAGCGCGCGCCGAACGCGGGTCACCTTTCCAGCCTCCGCTGTCTCAATCCGTCCGCTCCCGGGATTCGCACACCACCAAGACACGAAGACACCAAGATTCTATCTCCCCACAGCCCCTATTATACCGTTTCGAGGCCGGGTCCATCCCTCTAGGCCAAACGACTGACGAAAATCCGTCGATCGGCACATGACGGCGGCGAGCAAATCGGCTATGATGGGGCCGTCTCTTCTCGGTACACGCCATCCCATCTTTCAGGAGCGATAGCATGCAGTCAACGGATCGCAGCACTACTGTCGTCGCCGTCGTGTTAATCGGCCTGGGAGCGCTGTTCCTGGCCTTCAACCTCATTCCGGGTCTGAGCATCGGCCAGACGTGGCCCGTCATCTTCTTTCTGATCGCGGGCGGATTTTACCTGCCGGCGATCATCTGGCCCTCGGAGCGCAAGAGCCTGGCCGGCCTGTACATCCCCGGCTCGATCATGCTGGTGTTGGGCCTGATATTCTTCTTCAACACCATCACGGGCGACTGGGGAGCCTGGGCCTACCTGTGGACGCTGATTCCGGGCGGCGTCGGTTTGGGACTGACGCTTGGCTCGCGCATCGGCGCATGGGGCCGCGACCCATCGCAGGTCGGAATCTGGATGATGGTCGGTAGCGCCGTCGGGTTCGGCTTCTTCGGCCTGCTTTTCGGCAGTGTTCCGATCAGAACCATCGGGCCACTGCTGCTGATCGCCTGCGGCGTGCTGCTGCTCGCGCGCGCGTTGAGACGGCTTGCGCAGTAACGGAGGCTGGTCATCTCACCTGCGTCTCATCGCGATGACGCGGACGCCGGCGGCGCGCCCGAGCAGCGCGCAGGCGTACTTCAAGCGGACCGCGCCGCGCAGGTCGCGCAGCCCGACGCGCCGAAACCCGAACCGCGCGTAGTACGATTCCAGGCGATCCCGGCACAGGAGAAACAAACCGCCCGACTCACGCTCGATCAGCGCGCGGATGATCGCCGCGCCGATGCCCTGTCTCCGATAAGCCTTCAGGACGACCAGACTGCCCAGCTCGCGAGCGCCGCGATACGGCTTCACCTGCCCGATGCCGACTACGTTGCCATCCTTCTCGGCGACCAGGAAGTTTTCCCAGCGCAGCAACGTAGGGTCGAGACCCGCGCCGCGCACCATGCGCTTGACGGCACGGGTGTCTTCCGCTCGTGCGGGCCGAATTGACATTTCGTCAGCCATGACGGGTTCCATTGTACCTGGCGCCCCGGATAGGCGTCAAAAACCCAAAATTGGAGATAGAGGTCGTCTTTATTGACAGGCGTGTGCCCCAGTGTTACAATCAAAGCGCTATGTCGAAAAAGACGAACGGGTAAATCCACATGGCCTACGATTCCTTCGGGCGCAACATTCACTACCTGCGCATCTCGCTGACCGACAAATGCAACATGCGCTGCGTTTACTGCATGCCGGAAGAGATGGTATTCCGGCCGACAGCCGAGCTGATGTCGCGCGGCGAATGTCTGCGTTTGGTGCGCCTGTTCGTCGACCTGGGGGTCGACAAGGTGCGCCTGACCGGCGGCGAGCCGACCGTGCATCCCGACTTGATCCCGATCGTGCGCGGTATCCGCGAGCTGGGTGTGCACAGGATTTCGATGACGACGAACGGGCTGCGACTGGCGAAACTGGCCAGGCCCCTGCAGGAGGCTGGGCTTGAGCGCGTGAACGTCAGCGTCGACACGCTGAATCCGGTGAAGTTTCGCCGCATCACGCGCCGGGGCAGGCTCGACGAGGTCATGGCGGGGGTCGTCGCGGCCGAGGCGGCAGGTCTGACGCCGCTGAAGATCAACGCCGTCATCGCGCGCGGCTACAACGAAGACGAGGTGGCCGGCCTGGCTGCGCTCACCCTCACTCACCACTGGCAGGTGCGCTACATCGAGATGATGCCGTTCGGCGAAGTGGCGGCGTTCGCCCAGAACAGCGTCGTGTCGCAAGAAGAAATCATGCAGCTTATCGAGGCCGAGTTGGGAGCGCTCGAACCGATCGACGGCGGCCGGCTGGACGGCGAGGCGCGGCTGTATCGCCTGCGGGGGGCGCTCGCGCCGATCGGCTTCATCAGCACGGTCACCAACCCATTCTGCGCGGCGTGCACGCGCGTGCGCCTCACCGCCGACGGCAAGCTGCGGCTGTGCTTGCTGCGCGACGACGAGGGGGACCTCCTTACGCCGCTGCGCGAAGGCGCGAGCGACGACGAGCTAAAGACTCTCATTCGCAACCTGATCTGGCGAAAGCCGTGGGGACACGGCCTGCCGGACGGCGTCATACCCATCGGGCGGGTGATGAGCCAGATCGGAGGATAGCAAACCCTCCCTAGCGAAGCGGGCCAGTGCGCGGAAAGCCGCCGTTCGCAGGGCGCGGCGACGGCGAAACAAGCTCGAGCAAGTCCTGGATCGCGCGCTTCGTGTACAGCCACACCATGCCGATCCGGCTGGCGCCCTGCCGGCGATCGAAGACGAGCGTCAAGAACAGGCGGTCGCCCACGTTAGCCGCATAAATGTCGTAACGCACGCCTTCGTGGTATGTCAGGTTGAACGCGTGCCCCTCGTGGAGATGGCGCGCGACCCGGAACAGGCGGTCGAACCCTCCACTCATCAGCTCGGTTAACTCAACCGGCGACAGGCTATCGGTGAGTCCAATCTCCGCGAGCAGCCGGCCATCCATGTCAGCCAGCAGGATGCACTGCGCTCCTACCTCGAAGCGCAAATCGCTCAGCCGTTGCGTGATGCGCTCGAGGCGTTCCCGGCTCAATAGGGGAGCGTCCGTAGTCTGGCTGTCCAAAACGTCCTGCACGGCGGCGGTGAACTCGTCGATGGGGAAGGGCTTGGTGAAATAACGCGCGGCATTCAAGCGCCGGCTTTCGTTCTCCACCTCGTCGTTCCCGTAAGCCGTGATCAAGATCGTCCGCGTCTCAGGCGAAAGCTCATGGACGCGATGCAGCAGGTCGATGCCGCTGATTCCAGGCATACGCAGATCGGTCACGACCAGTTCGTACGGCTGGCGCGACATCTCGTCGAGCGCCTCCTCGCCGCTGTTCACGTGCGACACGGCATAACCCCGCCCCAGCGATTCGAGGGTCTCCTTCAGGAAGAACCCCACCTTCGTCTCGTCGTCCACAATCAGTATGCGTTTGCCAGGCATGTGCGGATTCCAGAGCGCTCGTAGAGACTGGCAACAGGATAGCACGGTTCATTTCGGGAGCGAGTTACCCCTGTGTTACGGTTAGGTTACCCCCTCATCCGACCTTAGACCGATGCGACACTCGACCGGAGACTTACATACGATTCCATTCCGGTGACTGATCCGTTTCTACCGTTGTGAAATATACTGGGATCGGTACCAGACACCCATCTTGGTAAAGGAGAAGAGGCATGACGACGAGGAAACCCGCTTTCATCGGAGCACTGCTCGCCGGACTGGCGCTGGCGCTGAACGGCTGCACAGGCGGCAACGTCACCGCCGAGGAAATCGTAGCTCAATCGTTTGACACGAGCACCTCGCCGAGCGTCGTCGTCGAAACGTTCAACGGCCACATCGAAGTGACCGCCAGCGCCGAGGCCAAAGTCCTGGCCGAAGCGACCAAGCGCAGCGCAGGCTTCAGCCAGGCGGAAGCGAAGGACGACCTGAAGAATGGGGAAAATCCAGATGTCTTGATCACCGCGGAGACCAGCAACGGCAATATCGACATTCGGAAAGGCGAGTAGACTAGGCTGGCGTCACGGCGGGGTCGTCGCGAACAGGTAGCCCACGCCGCGCACGTTGAGCACATACTCCGGATTATCGGGGTCCGGCTCCATCTTCTGCCGCAAGCGCCGCACGTGGACCCGGATGATAGCGCGCGCTTCGTGCTCGTCGGCTTCATACCCCTGTACCGCCGAGACCAGCTCGCGCGGCGCGATAACCTGGTCGGGATGCTGCATGAGATAAGCCAGCAGCTTGAACTCGGTGAGCGTCAGGTCGAGCAGCTTGCCGTTGGCTGTGGCGACGTGCCGCTGCAGATCCAGGCTGACGCCGCGTATTTGCAGAAACCGGTCGGGGCCGGCGCCCTCGCCGCCGACGCCGCTGCCAGGCACTTGCAGTTCCTGGATGGCGCGCTGCATGAGCGTGATGAGATCACGCTGCTTCAGCGCCTGCGCGCGGTGCCTCAGGCCGCGCTCGACGGCCGCCAGGATCTCGGGCACGGACGCCGGCTTGAGCAGGTAATCGTGCGCGCCGCGCCGCATCGCCGTGATCGCCGATTCGAGCGTGCCGTGCGCGGTGAGCATGACGATCACTGTGTCCGGGCTGATCGACTGCGCCGTCTCCGTCACCTGCAGGCCGTCCAGGCCAGCCATCTTCAGGTCGAGCAGCATCAGATCGATCGGCGTCTCGCGCAGGATGTCCAGCGCCGCTTCGCCGCTCTCGGCCGCGCTGGCCCGGTAGCCTTCGCCGCCCAGGATCTCGGACAGCGTGGCGCGCATGGCGGACTCGTCGTCCACGATCAAGATGTGAAAGGAACTGTTCGCGTCCATGGCTGTGCTCACACTCGAATGGCGGGGCGCTCATCCTCTGCCGCGACGTCGGCGCGGTTCACCGGCAGCGAGACGATGAACGTCGCGCCGCGGCCGGGCGCGCTGTCGACGGTGATCTCGCCGCCGTGTCGCTGAATGATACCGTAGCTCACGGCCAGCCCGAGGCCGGTGCCGGAGCGCTTCGTGGTATAGAACGGCTCGAAGATGCGCTTGGCTTCCTCGGCATTCAGGCCGGGGCCGGTATCGCTGATGCGGACGCGCACGTGGCCTTCGTCGTGCAGCGTCGTGATCGCGAGGTCGCCGCCGCCGGGCATCGCTTCGACGGCGTTGACGATCAGGTTCAGGAACACCTGGGTGAGCTGGTCGGCGACGGCGTTCGGCTTCGGCAGGTCGGGCGACAGGCGGCGGTGCACGCGCACCTTCGCGTGCTCCACTTTTTTGTTTGCCAGCGCCAACACCGATTCGATCACGTTGTTGACGTCCGTGAGCGTGGGGCGCCCTTGCGAAGGGCGGTAGAAGTCGAGCGTGCGCTGCACGATGTGGATCAGGCGCTGCACCTCTTCCTGCGCCAGGTTGAGGTAATACGCTTCCTTCTCCGGCTCCATCTTGCGATGGGTGACCAAGTGCAGGCAGTTGTGGATCGCCTGAAGGGGGTTATTGATCTCGTGCGCGATCGACGCAGCCAGGCGGCCTGTGGCGGCGACCTTCTCGGCTTGTATCAACTGCTCTTGCGACCGCTCGAGCTGGCGCGTGAACTCGGCCAGCTCGCCGTACAGCCGCGCGTTCTCCACGGCGACGGCGACCGACGCCGCCAGGAACTGGAGCATCTCCAGATCGTCGTGTGTGAACGGGCCGTCCAGCTTGTTGATGACCTCGATCGCCCCGATCGCGCGGCCCTTGACGATCAGAGGCGCGACCAGCGCGCCGCGTGTGACGACGCCGGTGATACGATCCAGGTGCGGCGCGAAGCGCGCGTCGCTCGGCGCGTCGTTGAGCAGGATCGGATCGAGCGTCGCGACGGCCTGGCCGATCAACCCCTCGCCGGGCCGCAGCGTCGTGTCCACAATCATCTCCTGCTCGCGGTTGAGCGTCTTGCGAAAGCGCAGCTCGCCCGTATCCTCGTCGGCCAGGATCAGCGATCCGGCCTCGACGCGCAGGATTTCGCGAATGCTGCGCATCGCGCGCGCCAGCACCATGTCGACGTCGAGCGAAGACGTGACGGCGCGTGTGATGTCGTTGAGGATCGCCAGATCGTCGCTGCGGCGCTGCGCGGCGTCGAACAGGCGGCCGCGCTCGATCGCGCCGCCGACCTGGCTGCCGATCGCGCCGAGCAGCTCCAGCCCGGCTGAATCGATACCCGGCTTTCCCGCGACGAGCAGCGTGCCGACGACCCGATCGCGACTGCGCAGCGGCACGCACGCCGCCGGGTGCTCGCGCCCTCGGACGGAGAGCGTCAGGAGCGCCGGCGCGCCGGATCGGGCGACCTGCTCGGCGGTCTCCACGCCGGAAGACAGGTCGAGCGCCTGCCAGCGCCGCGCGGCGGGAATCTGGCTGCCGTCCCAGTGAGTCAGCGTGATCGTGCCGGCCTCCATGTCGAGCGTCGCCAGAACCTGATCGAGCGCGGTGTTCAACACGTCGGGCAGCTCGACGGCGCGGCCGATCGTGTCGGCCACGGCATTGAGCGCAGCCAGGGCGCGATTGCGGGCGCGCAGCTCGCGCTCGGCGCGCCGCAGCCGCAGCATCGCGCCCACGCGGGCGACCAGCTCCTTGGGATCGAAGGGCTTCGTCACGTAGTCGTCGGCGCCAAGCTCCAACCCGCGCGTCTTGTCGGCGGGCCGGTCCAGGCCGGTGACCATGATGACCGGGATGTGTGCGGTGGCCGGGGAGGCTTTGACGCGCTGGCACACGTCGGTGCCGCTCATGTCCGGCAAGAGCACGTCGAGCAGAATCAGGTCGACGACGCCAGCCTCCGGCGAGGCGAGCACGTCAAGCGCTTCCTGGCCCCCGTAGGCGTTCACGACGCGGTGGCCGAACTGTCGAAGCAGGTCGTTGAGGAATTCGGCTATCTGGCGGTCGTCGTCGACGACGAGGAGGGTGGCGGAGGTCATCACGTCATGCCCACACCTGCAGGGCCTCATTCCAAAAGTAGGCGCGCCCGTCCTGAAGCATGACCACCGTGTGTTGGCGTGCGTCGTCCTCGGCGCCGAGGGTCGCCTTTTCGCCCGCCACCGTGGGAACGGCGCGATAGCCGGCGCGGCGCAGGAGTTCGGCTCGCCGCCGTGCGCGGGTCACGTCTTCCCGATCGACGACGGAGGAAACCTCGACCGCCAACCACACTTCGTCCGCTTCAGGTAAGTGACGTGGCCGCCCGCTGACGAGCAGGTCCAAGAGGAGGACGTCTTTGAATTCCTCGTGAGACAGGTGCGCTTCCAATTCGTCTTCAAGGGTTACTGCCTCAACGGCCCGGACCCGTCGTAACAGGGGGCCGAAATAGGCTCCCACCCGGTCGCGATAGGTTAGCGCTAACAGCTTGCCGTTCAGATCCCCGACGACGTCCTTGAGACCTCTCACTGAATCGGTCAGGGCCTGTACAGTCTCGACCAGCAAGCGGACCTGCTCGCGCATGGCGTCAAACTGCACCTCGATTCGGCGCTGTGCATCAGCCAGTTCCCGCACCAAATCCGGCAGCGTCAGCAGCTCATCAGACAGCAGCAGACGCCGCAGCTCTGCCCGCCATTCAGGATGTTCGTTTAGGAGCCGTACCAAATCGGCGTAGTCCGATACCGTGAAGGTCATCGAGCATCCTCAGACTTCAATCCACCTGCGACGATTATAACCCGATTTAACCGGCGCGCAAAAGGGGCACGTAAGACTTCGGAAGTCTCAGCAGGGCTTCCGACCGGTGAAGCGCCTCAAAGACTTCCGAAGTCGTACGAGAAACCGGGTTTCTTGTGAGCTATTGTGGGACCTGTTCGCGCAGGATCGCCTGGGCCCACTCTGCATCGGATTCGGTCAGGCGCGGATCGGGCGGCTTGCGGTAGTCGATTCGCCGGTGATAGGCTGCCCGCTCGTAGATGCCGTCCAGCAGCGATCTGAGATCGACCGGGGGTTCAGGCTCGCCTGGGCGCAAGGTCAGCGGGAAAGCCGGGATCGGCTCTCGAACCGAGAACGCAAAGAGCACGGCGCGCGGCCGCTGATCGGCGCGGCTGACGAGAATCCGGTAGTCGCTCGGCTCGCCGCCGTCGATCGGCCGCACCTCCATCGGCGGGTAAGCGCGCAGCAGATCGATTTCGACCAGATTCGTGAACGAACTCAGGACTTCCAGGCGTTTCTCCTCGTACTGGCGCCGTCCCGGTCCGGGACGTTTGTTGACGTGCGAGAGAATTTCGATCGTGGTCACGACTTCGTCGCCCGGCGGCTCGCGCACTTCCAGGTAGGTCAGGCGCGCAGGTTCGGGTGCGGGTATCGGCACTTCGACGATGCGGGCAGTGGGCATTGTTGCCGTAGCCGTCGCGCCTGCGCCGCCGGCCGGCTCACGCTCGCCGACGATGGCCACGTCCGGCTGACCGACCAGCCGCCGTTCTTCAGGCTCGACGAGATAGACGCGTTCCTCGACGGCAACGTAGTATTTAGGCCCGACCATAGGCGAGAGCGCGTCACGCAGGGCAATGATGAGACTGGCGTGAACGTCGGGCCACAGGCTCGGCCGCTCAAGATAGGGATCCATTCCCGGAAAGGGCGACGGCATGGCAAATGTCTCCATCGGACGAGGGACGAACCGACGCAACGATTATAACCCGATTCAACCGGCGCGCAAAAGGGGTACGTAAGACTTCGGAAGTCTAAGCAGGGCTTCCGACCGGCGAAGCGCCTCAAAGACTTCCGAAGTCGTAGAAGTCTTTCAATCGACTGAGTTTACGTCGCTGCAATCGGCTGCATGATCACGGGGCCGGCCTGACCGGCGGCGACCTGCTCTCTGGCCACCCAGCACGCCGCCCAGTGCTCGGGCTTCAGCTCCTCGAGCGGCGGGTCGTCCGTCTTGCACCGCTCGATCGCCACCGGGCAGCGCGGGTGAAAGCGGCAGCCGCTGGGCGGGTTGAGCGGGCTGGGCACGTCGCCGGGCAGGATGATGCGCTGGCGCTTGAACTTCGGATCGGGGACCGGGATCGCCGACATCAGCGCCTGTGTGTAAGGATGCAGCGGCTCGCCGTACAGGCTCGGGTTGTCGGCCAGCTCGACGATCTTGCCCAGGTACATCACCGCCACGCGGTCGCTGATATGCCTGACGACGCTCATGTTGTGCGCGATGAACATGTAGGTCAGGCCGAAATCACGCTGGAGGTCCTTGAGAATGTTGAGCACTTGCGACTGAATCGACACGTCGAGCGCCGACACCGGCTCGTCACACACGATGAATTTGGGCTGCATCGCCAGCGCGCGGGCGATGCCGATGCGCTGCCGCTGGCCGCCGGAGAACTCGTGCGGGAAGCGCTTCGAGTGGTACGGCTCCAGTCCCACCCGCTTCAGCGTCTCCATGACAATCCGGTTGCGCTCCTTCGCGTCGCGCATGCCGTGCACCAGGAGGCCCTCGCCGATGCTCTCGCCGACGGGGATGCGCGGATCGAGCGACGAGTAGGGATCCTGGAAGATGATCTGCATCTGGCGGCGCATCGCCTTGAGCTGCTGCTTGCCGGCGCGGAACACGTCCTCGCCGTCGAACGTGACGCTGCCCTTGGTCGCCGGGATCAAGCGCAAAATCGTGCGCCCGACGGTCGTCTTGCCGCAGCCGCTCTCGCCGACCAGGCCCAGCGTCTCGCCGACGTTCACTATGAAACTCACGCCGTCGACGGCCTTCACCCAGGCCGACACGCGTTGCAACAACCCGCTGCGCACTGGAAAGTACTTTTGCAGGTCTTTGACCTCGACCAACGGGGTCTTACCGTTTCCACTGTGAGCCATGCACACTCCTGGTCCATTTCCATCATTTAGGCCGGCTGCGCGGCCGGCGCGCTCACTGGATAGACGTTCTCGCGCTGCAGCCGCTCGACCTCGTCGCGATCGAACAGCCAGCACGCCACGCCGTGATCGTCCCCGACCGGCTTGAGATCCGGATCGACGTGGCGGCAAATGCCTTTGAGCCAGCTTTCGTTTTCCACGCGCTGGCGGCAGCGCGGGACGAACGGGCAGCCGGGCGGCAGGTCGATCAGATTGGGCACGCTGCCGGGAATGACGTCCAGCCGATCGCGCAGCTCGGTCAGCAACGGGATCGATCCCATCAGGCCGACCGTGTACGGATGCTTGGGAGACGCGAAGAGCACGTTCACGGGGGCCTGCTCGACGATCTGGCCGGCGTACATGACGGCCACGTCGTCGGCCATCTCGGCGACGACGCCCAGGTCGTGCGTGATCAGGATGATGGCCGTGCCGAGCTTGGAGCGCAGCTCGCGCATCAGGTGCAGGATCTGCGCCTGGATCGTCACGTCGAGCGCCGTCGTCGGCTCGTCGGCGATGAGCAGCTCGGGGACGCAGGCCAGCGCCATGGCGATCATCACACGCTGCGCCATGCCGCCGGACAGCTCGTGTGGGTACGCCTGGATGCGGCGCTCGGGATCGGGCACCTTCACGTCGCGCAGCAGCTCGATAGCGCGCTTCTTGCCGGCCTCCTTGCCCAGCGCGTAGTGAATGTCGAGCACCTCGGCGATCTGCTCGCCGACCCTGAACACCGGGTTGAGGCACGAGGTCGGCTGCTGGAAGATCATCGCCATGCGGTTGCCGCGCAGGTGCGTCATCTGCTCCTCCGTCAGCTTGAGCAGGTCCTGCCCGTCGAAGATGACCTCGCCTTCCAGGATGCGGCCCGGGATGCCGACCAGACGCATGATCGAGAACGAAGTCACGCTCTTGCCGCAGCCCGATTCTCCCACCAGCGCCAGCACTTCGCCGCGCTTGACCTTGAAGTTGACGCCGTTCACGGCCTGCACGACGCCGTCCTCGGTGAAGAAGAAGGTCTTGAGGTTCTTCACTTCGAGGACAACCTCGCCGGATTCTCCTACTATGGGAGAGGTTTCTATTTCCAGAGTCGATGCGCTCAAGGTTCCGATCCTTTCGACGTAACTGCTCAGCCGTCATTGCGAGATAGCCATCACCTCAAGCGTGATGCATGAGGGCAGAAACTTGAGCGCGCGGATGGGCTATAATCGCAGGACGGA